>BNJU01002049.1_pt1 | contig 70675 bp, 99 predicted proteins | sample 8539281 | NCBI WGS metagenome assembly BNJU01 (sample SAMD00202456, study PRJDB9452) | human saliva metagenome | isolation source: human saliva | place: Japan | reverse complement strand
TACGTATTGTTTTGCTCTACTGGCTTAATTCGTACGCCCGCACGGGATTGAAAACAAAATCGGGTTATAGGCGTTTTGCGTTGCCGAATAGCGCAGAGGAATAAAGGATTAGACTTGAATAGCATGACGCGAATATCCGTTTCCATATTCTGCGGTTCATCAATAATCACAATAGAATTGACGTTTTGAATATAACGAATACGCATCGCCACTTTTCATTTTGTGTGATATTAATCACACTGCTTTCTGGTGGCAAAGGCATCAATATTCATCACCAAAATTTCAACATGACTGCTGGTAGCAAAGGCTTTTAAGCGGGAAAGTTGATTACCTCTTATATTCATATTTCGATTTACGCTCAGGTGTATCAAACAGGTGGCAAAGCGTGGCTACGCGTGGTTTCCAAGGTATGCACACGCCCTCACGAATAGGCACACTCGCACCACAATCACAAATTTCTGCAACTCATACTGACGATCCAGTTCAATCGTACGTACAAACATAGGTTTTCCCGTACGGTTTCTATTTCTACGGTAAAATTTCACCCTGTTCCTCAACTTAAAGTGCGGTAAAAATTAAGTATTTTGTTGCTTGCCCAGGCTTTTGTTGCAACTGTTCACTCATTAATTTGTAACGCAAATTCGCACACGAAACGCACATATCATTCTGCGCTTTCAAAACCGAATTCCGTTTGCTGATTAGGGCTAGTCCGATGAACAAATCCACCGCCGCTTTGAATCGCATGCGTGCGTAACCAGGTTTTCAAATTGAAGTCCCATTTTGCCTCCTTAAAAGCACAAAGAAGCAATGCCTCGCCATCATTCATTTGCAACCTCCGGCATTTTTCTTTTAAAGCAGCATCGCCATTAAACAGCGTAAATCTAACGTCACGACTTTTTCGGAGCTGGGCAGAAATCACCTGATCCAATAAATCACGCACTCAGGGTTTCAGCAAACCGAGGCAAACTGTTGCACGCACCATCACTCACCCAAAACACCTGATTTTCTCCGACCGCGCTTTTGCCGTCAATTTCCAATCCTCAAAACGCAACAACATTTCTTGCCAAAGCATGGCGTCAGGCATTTGCCTCCTTTTCCGTGCTGGTGATCGACAAATAATTCGATTTGTTGCGCTACAATTTTCTGCCGGACGGCGATTTGCCACTGTTTAAAGTGACTGTTGGTCAGCTTTAAATACTGTGAAAACCGGTATCTATTCAGCTTGTCTGGGTGGATTTTCTTTTCAGCGTTTGTTTACCGGCCCGACGGATGCGTTCTTTTGAAATTCTCGAGGATGTTTTGTAGGATAACTGATTCGATTTACAAAAATCATATGCTATTTTTGTTCTTTACCTTTGGGATTCGAATTCGCTCGGTACTCGAACAACACTAAATTTCTCATTCTCGCCATCTTTATTTAATTCCATTATTGCATGGGCTGTCGCATTCTGAACCACTGAAAAATCAAGGATAATATCATTTGAGTCTGTTGAAAGACTTAGAATCTGGTCACGCAACAACCCAATCGCCTCGGATCACTAAATACCGCTGTCTCCATCAAACATTTTCTTTAATAATTGAGGTACCATTAGTTGTTGTTTCTACATCATCCCAAATAGTCTTAGTGACTTTCCCTCGTCTCTTCAGCTTCCCAGCTGAAGCGCTTTTCTTACCGGTGCACCATCTCCTGTTTTCTTTCAAAAATAGATCTCGATTATCTTTACAAGCTCTTGGTATTTTTCATAATCGTTTTCTTTCCAACTTGCACTCTTCATTTTGTATAAAGCTTTCCTCGTTTTAGGATCGACAATCTCATATTATTGTTGATTTGGTCTCCAACCACCGACTCTGGAAAAGGGTCGGCCTTTCCATTCTCCCCAGGATTGCCATTATCTGAGTTTGAAAATCCTTTCCCCATCTTCAGGTAATCCTGAATTTCTCCCTGATTCTTGATGTAATAGTCAATATGCATAGATTAAAGTATATGTGTGAGATACAGAAATTATTATGCCGTATTGATCACTGATTTTGAATTTGAATTCCAAATTACATCAGCAATGAAATTTTCTTCACCAAATACCTCATCACTGGCAACAGCTTGAACTTGAGCCTGTTCATTGTCATCAATGGAAATAAAATCACACCGTCATCTTTCAGTAAATTCTGGCCAAATGCAAACGAGCAACATCATATTTAGCCATTTGCTGTGGGAAGTGCCGCTTTTCCTTGCTGTTTTCTGAAAGCAGTTTGAGTTTACCTTTCGTCATCCAATTCGCTGCTTTTTCCTGGTAATCTTTAAGATCCTGCTTGAGTGTCGTTATATCATTACCTGTGTTATATATGGATCGATATACACTCATTTTGATGCTATTGAAATAGGATTAGTAACACTTTCAACATCCAGGTTTTCCCCTTCAATAAATATAGGTTTTCAGTGGAATCAAAATTGATCATCTCTCTCGCAGGTTGCGGTGTGAGGGTTTACCCAAGTTTGTGCCAGGTAATACGCGATGAGCGATTTTCCCGCCCAGTTTCAACATATAACGCTCGGGCCTCGGTGGTGATGTCTCCAGAAAAGTTGCGATAATTTGAAAAGAAATCACTCTGCTCTTCATGCATTTTCAAGTGTAGAAGTAATTTGAGTTGCGTTAATTTTAATGGATAGGTTATCCAAGTGCAAGCGCCAGTGCTGTGCTGTGCTGTGCTGTGCTGTGCTGTACATGCTGTGCTGTGCTGTGTATGCCAGTATGTGCTGTGCTGTGCTGTGCCAGCTCCCAGGCATTATGATTCTCCACGAAATATCCCAATACAGAATATAAAACAACAAATTTCTTATTATGTTTACTTCACTTCTAACTTGCTTCTGTATCAGCTCTCCTTTTGCCCAATCCAACGGTTCAATGTGATTAGTTTGTTCTTTTTCCAGAACGGCGCTGGATTTTAAGTAGTCCATAATAAATTCATTGGCGTGGTAAGCATCACTCGGTGAGCCGAACTGATGCGACTAAAACAATTTTCTTTATCGCCGGTAGGTAGCAAAGTCCTACCACGATGAGTCACAGACACTCGCTGGATATCCCAACGCGCTTTCGCCTGCTCCACACTTCACGTAAAAGAGCATCTGTCGTGACGGATAATGTTCTCAGTAAAGCTGGATACTCAATCGCCCTAAATTAAAGATCGCGCACTTTACCCACAAAAATAACCGTTGCACCAACCGAATGTTGCTCAGAAAGCTCATTGGTAAACGGCATTTTGATCGAGCGTCTGTTCTTGTACTGAAATCTGAATATCCGTCATTAGCCCTGTTACTGGTGGGAAAAACGCAATTTCATCGCACCATTTTTGACCGCACTTTCTAATGGCATTAAAGTTTGATTAATGGCAATCAAAAGCTTCCTTTTTCTAACGCTAACGCCCATCTACTCACCCTTTTTGAGCAAGATGTTCACGCACCGCTTCTACCGTCGAAATCGCCTTCAGCTTTCGAATAGAATCTTCACAATTAATTCACGAGTTTGAGCATAAAACATTTTAACATCTTACTTTTTCCTCCGCAATAAAATGATCCAGATTTTTCCACCGATCTTTTTCTAACAGGCGAACATGCTCAATCACCATGTCTCTTTTGTACGGCTTTACACATATCGTAAATGGTTACATGCTGCTACGCTTGCCGCCGTTAACGCTTCCATTTCTCACGCCGGTTTTTCCGGTTAATTTTGCAAAGGGATTGAATACGAACTTGACTGGTTTCAAGTAACGGTTCTAAATCTACTCCACTTTTAGAAAGTAACAGGGATGGCAAAGCGGATAAGTTCCCGCGCGTTTTGCGGCTTGAATACCTGCAATACGCGCAGTAGCAAACACATCGCCTCTTTATGATGCTTACCCAATAAACTCATGGAAAGCGTTTCTGACATGTTACAATGGCTTCAGCACGAGCTTTCAGCGAACAGTTCTCCCTTCCTTGCAGAAACATCCACCATATTGGCTTCGGCCTGAGAATTGATATGCAATGTCAGTCATAATCAAAGTGCGGTTAAATATTGAATGTTTTACATGTGTGATAAAGCAAAATAAGTGAATAGCAAAATTCAATTTATTTTCTTTTAGCCACCGATAGAAGCCAAATGATTTCTTTACGCACTATCACCGATATGCAACAACGATGTTCACGTTTGCCTTGAAGCGCGGCGAAAAATACGGGCTTGCAAAATATCTTGCTGCTCATGCGGATTGCAATAAAATCACGTAACTCAATGCCTCTTCACGAACAAACAAAGATGAAGTTTGCCTTCTGCTGATACCTGAGGACGATTACAGCTTGCGCAGAAATTCCTCTCATAAGGCATGATTGCTCAATTTCGCCTGCATAATCAGGATGTGAATACTTTAGAAGGACCATCAAAGGGATTTGGTTGAAATCACAACCGTTTGGTAGCACTTATCCGCCAATACCTGTCCTGGAAAGATGAATTTATCAAAGAAACTATCCATTTCGCCCGTTTGCATGAGTTCGATAAAGCGCATTTGAATTGGGGCGATTCACCCAAACAAGGAATTGCTTCAAACTTTGTCATTCAAATCATCAAAAACTGAATTGACTTTGACTTTTGTTGTAACCACTCAAATGCACGATCGATACCACGCATCACGTCATCAAATTATTGATGCCTGTAATTTGATGGAACATTTTGATCTAGCTATCAACACTGACGTTAATAGACGTAATCGCTTTTTCCAACTCTTCAGCCACATCTTTCGCCATGCGTGACGGCGTGTCGTTGTAACAGCCAATTCGACGTTTAACGCCATCATCAAAGCAGCGATGCTTTCAGCAATAGAAATAAAATTCTTGCGTAAAGTCGGCTTTCGCCACCCGTTAAACTTGGATTTTTCCAAGTCTGCCCATTTCAGCAAACGCCTGAGCAAGATGGGTACTCTAACGTTAAGAAACTTGGCTTGTTAGCCTTATGTCTGATAACATCAGGCAAGCAATAGTGCTAAACAATGAAATTACACTGATCGGCAATCGACAGTCGGTAGATAGTACGTTACGCTGGAAAGGATCGACCAAGGACCCTCCTACGTTCTTGATAGGAATGGATCGCATTTTACACCTTTCTAAATAATATGGAGGAGGATAAACTGCTTCCAGCGTATCCTGAATAACGTACCGCGTTGTTGGCTTTCTGCCACCCATATTTCAAAGTAGAAACTTAGCCAAACAAGCTCGGAGTTATGCGTTAAAAATAAATTGTGTTGGCATTGTAACAAAAGCAAGCGGTTAATGAGCAATACCTGTAGAAATAACCTGACTATATTGATAAAAATAATAGCATTCACTTTTCATATAACAGAATATAGTAACATTGTTTTCATAATAATTTATAGGTAAAAGGAAGAAAAGGTTCGATTTATCTCGTCACAGCCGTCACGAAACATTTAGATGAAATCAAACATATTGTTGCCATTGGTGGTGGCTCGCGTGATTGGGCGTGTAATATCGGCGCTCAGTTTTGACGAAAGAGCGTTTAACCGCATTGCTCGCCTGTACTTCACAGATAACGGCGGTTCAACGGCACGCATTCGCTCAAGCAACGAGCGCGGTATCGCAGCGATCTGCGTACTGCTACCAAATCATCATTGAGCGAGCACGGCATCTGCATTTATTTGAATACTGCATTTACCATTGGCGAAGGTGTGAGCTTTCTGCATAATTTTAGCAATTTAATAGCTCAAAGCTAGGAAGAGATGCATATTCGCCCTATTGAAGCTTTTCATTAACTTTGATTCGTGAATTACCTCAAAGTGAAAATCACATTATTCCCACGTCACAGTTGAACCAGTCCACCTTGCCGCGAGTTTAGGCTCAGGCTCGTATTGTCGGTGAAGGAGCATTTGATAATTTTAACAGAACTAATACTCCTCAACTCGCTCTTCTTAGTGCCCATGGTTGCCGCACAGGAAGCCATCCAGTGCATTGGAGCAAGCGGAAGTCATTTTGCTGACCCGAAGTTCTAAGTGACGAGCATTATGCGCCGCCGCTATTGCCACCTGAATTAGCGACTGCCCTTCGTAACAGCAGCGAAAGTGATTTTTATAGATAAATTTAGGGATGGGACTGGCGCTGGCTCTCAGCCACTGTCTGATCGCATTCAGAAAATTCAAGGAAATTGTTTGCGAATCCATCATTGATGGTGTCATTACCCCTTATCGCGAGTGCGGCTGGATCGATTTGTCCGCCATTTCTTCCAAGTTAAAATCTTTAGCTAAACGTTTAAATGCGCATGATGATGTCAGCTATCGTCACGATCGAACATCACTTTGCCAGAGCTATCGGATGAATTAATTAGTGAATTAGATTACGAATAAAAACCGCACGTTAAGTGCGGCGTCAGTTTTCGCTTTATTTCTCCCGAAAACTCTCACATTCGTGAAAACCATTTTTGCAATACAGGCTTGCAGTTTACTCACCACGCCTCATGCTCACAATAGAGCCACATAGTTTTTACTGATCTCAATGAGCGAATTGCGAAGATAATTTGTAAACGGCAACTGCATCACTTGGATGGCTCGTCTGATCTCAAAATGGATTTTCATCTGTCTCTTCAGGGCTACGAATATCTCAAATAATATCGTTTTCACCAAGCACTGAAATGGTATCCACCGACCACTTCTTTCTCCGTCTCTTCTGCAATTTGCGAATATCTAAATATTGTGCATTTTCAACCGCACTCTTCCAACACGACCAAAAATCTAAAAGTGATTTTTCTTTCAAGAATCAGCACCGCTTTTAATCGTTGATTTTAGAAATCACCAGAACTCTTGGGCATTGATTTTGGCAATATCATCCGTAGCCGATCTCTTTTCGCCATTGCATACCTGTTCTTTATCATGAGTAATAGGACGTAGTACTAACGCATCGGATGTTTATCAATTAAACGTAAATTGATTAAACGTTTGGCTAGATACTGTCCCGAGTGCCCTCACCTGTAACAATAGCTTGAATATCAAAACGTTGTGACTTTACTTGCTCCGGCACTCATCATTCGTTTTAACATGACATTTGGGCCATTATCCACTTTTCTAATCTCGCCCACTACGCTCTGCTAAAAGGAATGGCAATAAAAGCGGACTTTATGAGATGAGCTATAACGCTCCAAATATGGTGTCATTTGTTTCACGCCAATTTCACAAGTGCCCCACCCAAATTGAAGAAACAATAATGCACACGTGAACCACGGCGAATGATATATAACTAGATACGCCTGAGTCAAAGCCACCAGAAATCAATGAAAGCACATCTTCTTGCGTCCCAATTGATAACCACCAAGACCAACATGACGAGCTTTACCAGCATCATTTTGTCATCTTCAATATCAATACGCACCGTCACATCAGGATAAGCGTACTTTTTGCGCTTTCAATATGCTGATTTAAACCACCACCGATATAACGTTCAGCTTCAATGGAACTGAAAATCATGTTTCCTTTGCGTTTTACACGCACGCAAAAGGTTTTGTTTTCGTTGAGCTGCAACATCCGCTAAGCGTCAACTCAAAGATATGATGTAAATCGGTAAATGGTTTTTCTTCCACTTCAAAAATGATGAATACCCTGGAATGCGTTGTAAAAGCGCAATCAACTTTTTCACGGTTTGGCTTCATTTTGACCGCACTTTCGATGTAATCCCAATGACGAACAACTGCCGTTTCTTCATCATATTTCTGTAAAAATATTACGTATATTTGAGGTCGGTACTCGCGAACGCTTACGCACGGTTTTCGCTTTTTAATCATAATTTCAGGAAAAAGTCGAACGATAAATTTTATAATAATTCAGAATAATAAAATGGCCGATGACGCTAAATTCCAGATTCCACAAAAGTTCAAAATTTCACGAAAAACTGACCGCACTTTTGAAAATAAGTTTTAACATCCCTATAAAAATCATGCACAACATGGAGCAATTTATTCATCTGAAAAGGATAATTTAATGGCGCGTAAACCAGCAAATGCTGAACCTGATTTTTGAACAACACTGCACAATTGGAAAACGATTGTGACAAAAACTTGAAAGCGGTGAATTACCATTGGAAGATGCGCTGAAAGAATTTTGAGACGCATTAAATTGGCTCAATCTTGGTCAAGAACGCTTACGCAACAAGCAGAACAACGTGATTCAAATTTTTGTTACAAAAAGCGAAACCGCCCCATTAAGTGATTATCAAGGGACGAGTAATCCATGAGTTATCATCTGGCACTGAACTCAAAACAAGTTCAAGATCGTATTAATCAGTTTTATGCCAATCAATTTGAAGAAATTGACTCTTATAATGCCCATTTGCGTGATGCCATGAAATATGGCTTATTGCTAGGCGGCAAAACGCGTTCGTCCTTTCCTGTCTATGCAACGGGTAAAATGCTGGGCAGAAATGTCCGCTTTAGATTACGCTGCCAGCAGCCATTGAATCTATCCATGCTTATTCTCTTTAATCCATGATGATTTGCCCTGCAATGGACAACGATGAACTTCGTCGGTCAACCAACTTGTCATATCGCTTTTTGATGAAGCTACGGCTATTTTAGCTATGTATGCATTCAAATGCTTTTTGCCTTTGAAATTTGACTGAAGCTCCCTCTTCTTCTGCAGAACAAAAATTGCAATTAGTGAAAGTCTTAGCTCAAGCATCTGCGCAAGGCATGTGTTTAGGGCAAAGTTTAGATTTAATTTCAGAGCACAAACAAGTTAATTTAGACGAATTAGAACTTATTCATCGCAACAAAACGGGTGCATTGCTAACAGCCGCATTGAAAACTGGGTTTTATCTGTTCACCCCACTTTGAAAAACAAAGAATTAGAGCAACAACTAGAACGTTATTCACAAAGCTATTAGTTTAGCTTTCCAAGTGCAAGATGATATTTTTAGATATTGAAGCGACAGGGCGGAAATCGTAAACCGGTGGTCTGATTTAGTTTAGATAAAAGCACTTATCCAAAAGCTGTTAGATTTAGAGGGCGCGAAACACAAAAAGCACAAGAACTCTATCAAACCGCCTTACATGAATTAGACATTTACTTTTGATACCACTGCATTGCGCATTAGCTGAATTTATTGTCAATCGTAAAAGTCACAGACAGCACTTATCTTTAATTTCTAAAGTGCGGTCACTCACATTTTAGGACCAACGAACATATGAACAACTATCCTCTTTATCCTTAATTAATTCGCCGGAAGATTTGCGTCTTTTAACAAAGATCAGCCCCGCAACTTTGTCAGGAATTACGGAGTTATCTGTTGAATCGTTAGTCAAACCAGTGCCATATGGCGTCTGTCTTGACCGTTGCATTCACTGCGTCTGCACCCTTTGATCAATTATTGGGATGTCATCGCTTACCCACACAAAATTTTGACGGGTCGTCGCGGATCAAATGTCCACCATTCGCCAAAAGGCGGAATTCATCCTTTCCCCTGGCGTAGAAAGTGAGTTTGATGGCTGAGGTTACCACTCTTCTACTTCTATCAGTGCAGGGGCTAGGCATTGCTAGTTGCGGCAGAACGTGAAAATGCGGGGTCGTAAAACCGTTTGTGTAATCATGATGGTGCAATCACTGCGGGGATGGCATTGAAGCCTTTAAACCATGCGTGCATACTGATATGTTGGTCATTTTAAAATGACAATGAAATGTCTATTTCTGAAAACGTCGGGCCTATTAAATAATCACCCTTGCGCGTATTTTCTCGGTTCATTATATTCAACGGTTCGTGATGGCAGTAAGAAAATTTTAGATAAAGTACTGACTGTTAAAAACTTTATGAAGAAAACTGAAGAGCACATGAAAGGTGTGATGTCTTTCCAGAAAGTACTGCTTTGAAGAACTGGTTTTAACTATATTGACCAATTGACGGGCAAATATTGATGAATTAATTCGCTACTTTAAGCAATATGCGATCTCAAAGGACCGCAATTTTACACATCAAAAACTAGAAAATGGAAGGTTACGAGCCTGCAGAAAAGACCCAATTGGTTTCTATAGCGTACCCAAAAATTTGACCCAACAAGCGGCCAACTTCTCAAATCAAATGCCAAAACCAACCTATCAAAAATCTTGGCGATTGGTTATGCGAAATGGCGGAACAAGACGATAAATTAGTCGGGTATTATCTGCAATGCGTGAAGGTTCTGGCATGGTAGAATTTTTCAGAACGATTCCCGCAACAATATTTTTTATGCTGGCACCGCTGAGCAACATGCTGTCACCTTTGCAGCCGGTCTTGCAATTGGTGGTTATAAACCGTTGTAGCCATTTATTCTACCTTCTTACAACGTGCTCGCGATCAGCTTATTCACGATGTCGCCATTCAAAACTTACCTGTTCTCTTGCCATCGATCGTGCTGGTATCGAGTAGAGCGATGGTCAAACTCACCAAGGTGTTTGACGATTTGCCTGCGCTGCATTCCAAATATGATCTACAGACACCGGACGCGATGAAATGAATGTCGCCAAATGCTTTTACACTGGTTACATGTGTTAAAACCTGCTGCGGTACGTTATCCGCGTGGAAAATGCAATCGGCGTAGAATTAACTCCCACTTGCTGAATTAGAAATTGGTCGTCCAAAATGGTTCGTCAGGGTGAAAAATCGCGATTCTGAATTTTGGCACACTCTACCTGCCGCTTTTATCTGTAGCAGAAAACTCAATGCGACTGTTGTCGATATGCGCTTTGTAGAAAACCAATTGATGAAGCTCGCATTCTAGAAGATGGCAATCATATGACGTCATTGTGACATTGGAAGAAAATGCGATTCAAGGTGGTCAGGTTCTAGCTGTTTTCAGTAGTGCTAAATTATGGAAAACAAATGCACTTTTTGCTAACTTATTTACCTGATATTTATTCCTCAAGGCACACAACAAGAAGCGCTTGCTGAAATTAAATTAGATGAAAAAGAGCATCGAAGAGCAAATTATTGCTTTATAAAGCGCTAAATTCTATTCATTTTCGTTTAATTTTGATATTTTTAAAATCAAAATATCGAACTATTTCAAAAATACACAGTCTGATACATTGCGTAGCACCGCATATTGCGTGTTATTCTTTGAAGTTTCTATAAATTGTTCTCCCGCTATTCAAGCTTTGAATAGCGGCTCTTTTAGTGGTAATTGAGGACGCTTTTTAGTCGTCCCAATTTTGAATCTAAACTTTAAAAATTGAGTGCGCAGATTTTGCTCAACCAATGCAGCGAACGCCACTTTGTCGAATACAGCGATACTCGCGCGCGATCCGCGTCGACTTTCTAACAGACGCCTTTCAAGCCGTTGACACTTTACTATAAGATAAACCATTTTGACGAGCTGCAGCGTTGATAGTGCGCAATCCATAACTGACGGAATTGACGTTTACGCTGACGACGGTCACGATATGCGTATTGGACCAGCTTTGATCACTGCTTGGAAAGCAACGCGACACACGCGTGAACGTGCACGTTAATAACCTTTTTAGCAGCCTAAGAACTTTCTTATGGCGTGCCTCGTAACAACGCTTTCACGTGAGCCATTATTTAATCTCCTGCGCAATATTTTTAACTCAATTTAACCACGCATACGGTTTTGCTTAAATAGCACCCATATGCGTATGGTAAGCAAGCTACCACTAAAACTTGCCCTGCTTTCTCGCAACTCATTGACTGTGTGACGCAAATGACGTTTACGTTTGAAGTTGTCTTTTAGTCAAAATATGACGTAAGCAGATTGTTTTACGCTTTGAAACCGCCAGAAGCTGCTGAAACGCTTAGCAAGCACCACGCCGCACTGGTTTTAATTTTAGGCACTGTTAAAAACCCAGCATTGTTTTTGGTTTGGTACTGAATACAAGCACCTCACAATTACTTGCTAGCACTGACCTCCACACTACTTGGTGACTTGCATCGGCATCCAAAAGCAAACTCGTGGCTGCTGAGTTTTGCCTAAGTTTGCTTTTAGTTTTTCATATTTACAAAAGAGACTGTAGAATTATACTTGGTCGCTCAACATAATCTTTGATGATCTTCTCTCATAGAGAGCACAGTCATGAAAACCAAATTTACGATTGTAGCTTCTTTGAGGCTATTATTTGCACCACAAAGTCAAGCAGATCCTATTCGTGCAGGTATTTGATGGGCGCCGGTGTCGCACAGGGCACAATAAACAAAGCAAAATGTAGCTTTTGCTTGATTGATTTAATGCGATGGAGGTTGCCACCCGCGTTAATTTCTTATCCACTTCCACTATTAACCAAGCAAAATCAGCTCCTAAAGGAAACAAAATTAGCTGAGCTGGTGAGGCATCCCACATGAGAAGCAGGAATAGCTCGAACACCTTTATTATGGATGAGTTTTATTTAAATGATAAGAAAGATATGCTCCATGGCAACTGAAGCAATGATGTGTATTGTAGGTAAGTCCTCTCCCTGTTGAAGGTGAGAGTCTATATGGTGAGAAATAATACGAATGGTGGGCTGGATGCAAATATTGGGAACCCTCAAAACATTAGGAGCGTCAATCTTGATATTATAGGACAGAGTATGATTACCCGAGCTCTAAGTGTTGCAACAAACAGCTGAACAAACAGATTCATATTATAGTACAATTTTTACTTCACAGCCTATTATGATGGAAAATCGTAACTCACTAAAAATGATAAAAGCCTTTGAATGGCAAGAAGATCCTATTAGCTAATAGGGGAGACATAATTTTAGAGGGTTTCTCCTGCACTGGGATACTATATGCAGAGGGCAAAGAACAACACAAAATTGGAGAAAAGCAAAGTATTTACCGATAACGCACATCAACAAAATTCTCGGAGATATCGTCAGCTTTGAAGAATTATATGGCAAAGCAAACCTATTATTATGGGCTTAATGTGGCCATCAAGGCAAGGGCGTAAAAAGATCGCGATATGGCACTGGAAATTCATATTATGTATGATGGATACAAAACAAGAGACAAAAACGAGAATCAGAAGAGGTAGAGGCATCTTCTTACGTAAACTCTATGAAGAAAATATAGAATGCCATATTCCTCTGACCAAATACATTAGCCAGCATTTTAGCGTCGCCGAAAAATACTTTAATTAACGGTGAACATCAAAAAGCTCTTAGAACTTTGAAAAATTAGCGTACATGCAGGTGGAGTGCGATACAAGCTATGGCTGGGCTAATTTACGAAAGTGATCGGTTCTTACATGACGTTGCTAAAGCAAAAGAGTGTATTTAAAAGCTCATTGAACATAAGCACCCGGTAGCGGCTTATAATTTAGGCGCAATTTATGAAGACGAGAATAATCATAAAAAGCAAAATTTTATTAATCAGCCTCAGAATGGGGAAGAAAAGAAGGCTGTGAGGCATTAAAAAGCTACAAGAAGACATATCCAAGTAACAGAAAACGCTAAACCTCAGGTTGCTTTTTATTGTTTATTACTTTTCGTCCGTGCTAACACCATTACCGCTTGGCGCGACCTTCTAATTTACTGGTGCCGATTCCACCACAGAAATGTCAGCCAAATCGTTTTTAACGCGTTCTAATACATCCCTAAACCGATATCTTGGTGAGCCATTTCACGACCACGGAAACGTACGGTAATTTTCGCTTTATCGCCATCTTCTAAGAAAACGGATTAGCTTACGTAATTTAACTTGGTAGTCACCTTCGTCAGTACCTGGACGGAATTTTAATTTCCTTCACTTGTACGACTTTTGTTTTTTCTTCTGTTCTTTGCAGTTTTGCTCTTTCATAGAGGAACTTTGCTGTAGTTCATAATACGACAAACCGGTGGTTCGGCATTCGACTGATCTCAACTAAAATCAAGCGCTGCTTGTTCTGCCATATCTAAGGCCTGTTGAATTGATACAATCCCCCGCTTGTTCACCATCTTGGTCAATCAAACGAATCTTTTACTCGAATTTCATCGTTAATGCGATTCAGGCGATTAGCTGCCGGAGCTTTTTACGGTTTTGATAATGTTATCTTCTATTTATTTAAGAAAAACTCGACTGCATTTCAAACAGAAGATTTATTAAATCATTTGCTATAAAACAAACGAAAACGGGCAAAATTTTTATAGTATTTGCCACGTTTATGCAACAAGGATTTCTATTCCTTTAAATATCAGCGGGTAAAAGCACTTTATTTCAGCAGAAATACTTTTCACCAAATTGAAGTAATTTCTCTAATCTTGCGGTTTCAATACACACCATATTTTCGATATCCATCTGCTTTCATTTACTGGTGTTTTTCCCAAGGATTCCATAGCACAATTGAATCGGCATGATGATGGGTAATTTGAATACGTCGATTAAATGCTTTATCCACCAAGAATGTTTTTATCTTCCTCTAATGTATAAATACAATCGACGCCCTGTTCTATTCTTCTGAGTTGAAGGAACATCTGTATGTTTACCCTTGTAATGAGTCATAACAACGGCTTTGGTAAATTTTGAACTTCAATTTGTGAAATATCACCAATATTAAAAATAACTGTGTAATGCTGCTTGAGCTAGGTTCTTGCCCTAAATGCGTTAAAAGTCATTGTGCATTTATCGGTAAATTTCCATTTTCATTTTGGCTTCAATCACACCATATTTCAGAAAAGAGCGAAAAATTCTAACCGCACTTCATTCGCTTGCAGATCATAATCACCAATTTCCACTAAACGTAAACGCGCTGTACCGTGTGAAGGTTGTTTTACGCCATCAAAACCAAGGGTAACAAAGCGGTACACCGCCACGAATCGCCACACCTGTGTGAAAAGGTTCAATCTCACTTAACCAAAAAGATATCCTGCTCTGCCCTTTAGGCTGCCAATTTAATAGCTGCGCCTTTGTAGTGCAATTCGAGCCGATCCTACTAGGGTGATTTAAGTTAAAAACAGGAATTTCATTGATATGTTCTAAAGTTAATTCTGGTGTTAATTGTTGAATTTGAGCTGTCATATTCGCCTCCTTGAGATAAGGCTATTATATAGAAGAAAGGAGACTTGAGTTTATTTTTTATACCGTGAATATAAAACCGCACATCAAAGTGCGGTCATTTTAATTAAGATTTTAAAGAGTCAATTACTCTTCACCCAATAATTTCAACTCACGTTGTCTTACTTGGGATTTTTAAGATTTCAGCAAATCTCTTCAATCGTGAAAGTACCTCAAATCTGCACCTTTACGGGTACGTACAGCCACTTTTGCCTTCTGCGATTTCTTTTATCACCGCAAACAGCATATAAGGCACGCGACGTAGGGTGTGTTCGCGGATCTTGAAAGCTCAACTTTTTCATTACGTAAAATCTGCTTTTAACACGTAATCCAGCATCAGAAAGTTGTTTCACGACTTTTTGCACGTAGTCTGCTTTGGCTATCTGTAATATTCATCACAACCGCTTGAACTGGCGCTAACCATGCTGGGAAGAAACCGCATATTCTTCAGTAATGATACCGATGAAACGTTCAATCGAACCTAAAATCGCACGGTGAATCATAACTGCAGTACGACGATCATTGTCTTCTGCCACATAAGACGCATTTAGACGACCCTGGTAATGCAAAGTCTAATTGATAGTACCGCATTGCCATTCACGATCTAAAGCAGTCACGTAATGCAAACTCAATTTTGGACCATAGAATGCACCTTCACCTTCTTGAATTTCATATTCAAGACCGTTATGCGCAATGCTGCTGCAAGACCTGCTTCTGCACGATCCCACATATCATCAGCACCGATACGTTTTTCAGGACGAGTAGATACTTTCACCTGAATATTTTGGAAACCGAAAAGTGCTGTAAAATGTCGTAAACCATTTTGATACAGCTGGTTACTTTCACTTTCAATTTGATCTTCAGTACAGAAAAATGTGTGCATCATCTTGAGTGAAAGCCACGTACACGCATTAAACCGTGTAAAGAACCCGATGGTTCATTACGGTGACAAGAACCAAATTCCCGCCATGCGGATTGGTAAATCATGGTAAGATTTTAAACCTTGGTTAAAGATTTGAACGTGTCCTGGCAGTTCATTGGTTTAATCGCATATTCACGGTTTTCTGATTGTGTAGTAAACATCAAATCGCCGTAGTTTTGCCAGTGACCTGTTTTTCCATAACACACGGTCCATCATGAACGGACCTTTCACTTCTTGATAATCGTAGTTCTTTTTAATTTTGTACGTACGAAGGTTTCCAATTCACGGAAAAATTGTCCAACCATCGTTATGCCAGAACACCATACCCGGTGCTTCTTCTGCATATGATATAAATCTAACGCTTTACCGATTTTACGGTGGTCACGTTTTTGCCGCTTCTAAGCGAGTTAGTATTCCGCTAATTGTTTTTATCGCCCGCCGTACCATAGATACGTTGTAACATTTTATTTTTGCTATCACCACGCCAGTAGCACCTGCAACTTTCATTAATTTAAAGTTGTGGCAGAAACGCATATTTGGTACATGTGGTCCACGACACATATCATGTATTCTTTCGTGATGATAAAGCGCAGGCGTTGCGGTACGTTCGATGTTTTCATCTAAGATAGCCATTTTGGGCGGCTCACCGCGTTTTTCAAAAGTATCTCTTGCTTCTTGCCAGCTTACCGGAGTTTTGATGACGTCATAATTGGTTTTCGCCAATTCCAGCATACGTTTTTCGACAGCATCAATGTCTTCTTGCGTTAAAGAACGGTCTAACCACGTCATAATAGAAGCCATTTTTCAATCGTTGGACCGATTGCCATTTTTGACATCTGGGAATAATTGTTTGATTGCGTGACCTAGCAAGTGTGCGCAAGAGTGACGAATAATTTCTAAACCGTCTTCATCTTTTTGCTAGTAATTTCTAAGGTTGGCATCTTCATTGATGATGTCACACGCATCACGACGTTCACCGTTTACATCGGCCAGCGATGGTTGCTTTGGCAAGACCGGCTCCGATATCTTGAGCCACTTCTAACACAGAAACTGGACGATCAAATTCACGTTTAGGAACCGTCCGGTAAAAGTAATAATAGGCATAATTTTTCCTATGCAGTGGTCGCCCATACGAAAGGCAACATGCAAATAATGATTAAAAACAAACCGCACTTTCATTCACTCCCACTATCGAGCAAAACCAAGTGCGGCGAGAATTTTTACATCTTTCCACCACACTTGTTAATATCTCGCTGAATTTTTCCAATGAGTAAACAATGATTTTCCTGATAGCTACTTTATCTATTCAAAATTTCCGATAAAATGACCGCACTTTTGATAAAACACAATCAAAGGAAACTCTATGAACGTATTAGTATTGAAATCACATCCTTGCAGATAACTCTCAAAGTAATAAATTAGCCGATTACACCATTGAAAATTAAAAGACCACAACATTGTGGTACGTGATTTAGCAGCGCAACCCTTCCCATTTTGATGCAACGGCGGCAACAGCGGTACGTGGCGAACCTAAAACTGCAGAAGAAAAATGCACTTTTTAGCTCTATCAGATGAGTTAGTGGCTGAATTAAAGCGCTGATATTATTGTAATTGGTGCCATATGTATAACTTTAGGCATCCCAACACAACTTAAATCTTATTTTGATTTTATCGTGCCTCGTCGTGACTCTCTCCAATACACTGCGAAATGGTCCTGAAGGTTTACTTCAAGGTAAAAAAGCGATTGTATTAGCAAGCTTTTGGTGGCATGTATGATGAAAAACAACAATGTGACAAATTACTTAAAAGCGATTTTAGGTTTTGTTGGCATTACTGATGTTCAGTTTGCTTTATGCAAAAGGTATCGGATTAGGTGTAGAGGCAATTGAAAAGCACAACGTTCAGCAAGAAATAAAATTGATGAGAGTTGTTGCATCTCTAATCACTAAACTCCCTCAGATTGCTTTCATTTTGAGATATGCCTCGAAATGGCTTTCTAATCAACTTCTCTATTTTTAATATCTTTGGTTAAAAATTAAAAATATTGTAAAATCACGCCAATTTTTGATTATTTTCTTGACTTATGCATTATGTACTAGTTTAATAGTGCAAAAAGTTCAAAATACAGGATTGATTATGAAAAGATCACTTTTTATTGCGGTGACCTCTCAACCGGTTCCCTATCATGCCGACACCACCGCAATTTTTAATACACTATGCCAACAGAACTCAAATCTCTTCTACTCGACTCTGCTGAAATTGGCAGTAAAAACAGCTTACAGAGCCTTATTCTGATTAATGCGGCTGTTAAAATTACTTGGTTTAGGCAATCAGGTGACTTTTAGAGCACTGAAATGCGAACGGTAAAACAAGTGTTAAAACGAAATTCATCCAGTATTAAGCCAACTCGGTACCGTAAGTGCGGGTCAATTTTTGAGAATGAATTTTCTGTACAATTTGCGCGACTCGATAATCAATTAGATGAAGACAGTAAATTACAAGCTGCAACCATTTTTGATGGACTTCGTAATTTCTAACCATTATCAACATAGCAGCACACCTGTCTTTTTAGGTGGTTTATTTGCTTATGATTTGGTGGCAAATTTTCATTCCAATGCAAGGTGTTGAATTAAAAGATGATGGCATTAACTGCCCGGATTACAGTTTTTATCTCGCAGAAAACTTAATCACCATCGATCACCAAAGCCAACAAGCTCACATTAAAAAGCTTTTTGTTTTAGTCAAGAAGAACAAGTGGAAGTCGCGAAAACGGCACTTTCTATTGCACAAAAATTAAGAAATATTGATGGCGTACTTTCCATTAAAGCGGCAAGTGATGAGGTCAGCACCAATCTTGAAGATCCTGAATTCATCGGCATTGTAAAAAGCATTAAAACATCATATTAATATTGGTGATGTGTTCCAAATCGAAATGCCATCCCGCCGTTTTTCATTAGCTTGTCCGAATACTCCTTTGCGGAGCTATGCACAATCAAAAACATAACAATCCAAGCCCTTATATGTTCTACATGAACGATGAGGATTTCATTTTATTCGGTGCATCACCGAAAGTGCGTTGAAATATGCGCCGGACAATCGCTCAATTAGAAATTTACCCAATTGCAGGTTCTCGCCCGCGTGGTTTTGATGCCCATGGCAATATTGACCCTGAATTGATGCACGCTTGGAATTAGAATTACGTCTTGATCATAAAGAACAAGCTCGAACATTTAATGTTGGTGGATTTAGCCTGTAATGACTATTGCTCGCGTTTGCCAAAGCGGTACACGTAAAGTCGCCGAATTAATGCAAGTGGATCGCTATTCGCACATCATGCATTTGGTTTCTCGCGTAGTGGTAAACTTCGTCCTGAACTTGATGCCTTACACGCTTATCAGCTTGCATGAATATGGGGACGTTAACTGGTGCGCCTAAAAATCTAAAAGCGATGCAGTTAATCTATCAATTTGAACAGCAAAAACGTCACAGCTACGGTGGTGCAGTCGGTTATCTCACCTCTGATGGTCATTTTGATACCTGTATCGTGATTCGTTCTGCTTTTTGTGTACAAAATGGCATTGCCTCATATTCAAGCGGGTTGTGGTGAAGTATTGGATTCTGATCCTCAAATGGAAGCGGATGAAACTCGCCATAAAGCGGCTATGCAGTGCTTAAAGCAATCAAAACAAATCAATACCCAAGCAAAATAAGGACGATAAATTATGGCTAATATTCTCTTTTTAGATAATTTTGATTCATTCACTTATAACTTAGTGGATCAATTCCGAGTGCTTGAGCATAACGTAAAAATTTATCGTAATGACACTAATTTAGAACAAGTGGTGCAAGAGGCATTAAATACACCGGATACGATTTCTTGCACTCTCTCCAGGACCAGGTACCTGGCTGAAGCAGGTATCTTGCTCCCGCTCATTGAACGTTTAAAAATGATGTGCCAATTATTGGAATTTGCTTAGGCCATCAAGCACTTATTCAAGCCTTTGGTGGAGAGGTTGTACATGCAGGCAAAGAAGTATTACATGGTAAAAGTATCGCGCATTCAACATGATAACCAAGCCATGTTTAAAGATATTGCCAACCCAATGCCTGTGGCACGCTATCACTCTTTAATGGGTAAAAATCTGCCTGACGAATTTATTGTCAATGCCGATTACAATGGTATCGTGATGGCAATTCGTCATAAAACCTTGCCAATTTGTGCTTTCCAATTCCACTCCAGAAAGCATCCTTACTGTGCAAGGTTCCAAATTATTACAACAATCTGTGGAATGGTTATTAAACAGAGATTAAGGAAGAAAAATGATTACCGTATATGGATTAAAAAGAAGTGCTTTGTCCTCGTCGTCAAGATATTGCTGAAGTAGTTTATAACTGTTTAAACCTTGGTTTAGAGCATTCCTCGTGAAAACATGCAATTGTTTTTATGTTTAGATAAAGAAGATTTCCTTTATCCTATCGATCGTAACGATGATTATACCGTTATTGAAATTAACCTCATGCAAGGTCGTATGGAAGGTACAAAAAAACGTTTAATCAAAATGCTTTTCAGCGAACTGAATACAAAATTGGGATTAAACTCACAACGTTGAAATTACGATTAAAGAACAACCAGCGCATTGTTGGGGTTTCCGTGGTATGACTGGCGATGAAGCTCGCGATTTAGATTACGATATTTACGTATAAGGGACGAGATTATGCAAACGGCTCAATTATTAGAACAACTTTACAACGGAAAAACACTTAATAAAGAAGAAAGTGCGGTCATTTTTAATGCCATTATGCAAGGCGAACTGAATAACGAACAAATCGCTGCCATGCTGATTGCATTAAAAGTACGTGGCGCCACTATCGATGAATTAAGTGGTGCGGTATCAGCATCCTTGAACAATGCCAAATCATTCCCTCGTCCTGATTACCCTTTTGCGGATATTGTAGGAACGGGTGGCGATGGTCAAAACACAATTAATATTTCTACTGCGAGTGCCATTGTTGCAGCCTCTATGGGTGCAAAAGTAGCAAAACACGGTAACCGTAGCGTATCAAGTAAATCTGGTGCCAGTGATGTATTAACCGCTCTCGGTGTAATGTGAATGTCACGCCAGAACAAGCTCGTCAAGCGCTTGACGATATTGGCGTATGTTTCTTATTTGCTCAACAGTATCACAGCGGTTTTAAACATGTTGCCCCTGTTCGCGCAGCATTAAAAACGCGTACGCTTTTTAATATTTTAGGTCCATTAATTAACCCTGCTCGCCCAACTTATCATTTGCTTGGCGTGTATGCACCTGAATTAGTGAAAAACCTATGCTGAAACAGCTGTTGCATTAGGCCATCAACATACTTTTGTGGTTCAGGTGCAGGGTCTCGATGAAGTCGCCGTACATGGTGAAAACCCAAGTCGCTGAAATTAAAAACGGCAAAATTGACTACTCACTTTAACCCCAGAGGATTTTGATTTAAAAACACAATCTTTAGAAAGTTTACGTGGTAGCGAACCGCAAGAAAATGCCCAATATCTGACCGCACTTTTACAAGGTAAAGGCAAAAGCGGAACATACTAATGCGGTAGCCGCAAATGTGGCATTATTGCTGAAATTATTTGGTCATGATGACTTAAAACAAAATGTTCAAAATGTATTGGCTCATCTTGTGTCAGGCAAAGCATTTGAGACACTAGCAACATTTGACTAAATACTAGGTAAAATTGTATGTTCTCTTACACTAAGGAAGAGTTGATATATGACAGATGAAGAATATTATAATTCAAGATATTATTCATTATTCACAATCTCACTATTTGCAATAATATTATATATCTCAATATATTGCTCAACAAACTAGTGTTATAAACCATTGAATTAATCATATTATTTAATATAGCTTGTTTATTTATTCCATTAACCTCAATCCCACTCCTAGAGAGACCATTTAAGCTAAAAAGACAAGGCTGATAAAGGATTTGACATTATTTTTAATGTATTTATCTGTTCTTTTGTATACAGATGTTCTTGATTAATATTCAAACCTATACAGAACAATACAAAACAATATTATTTGCAATTATTGCAGGTTTATATGGAGCAGTTATCACGAGATACTTAACGTATCCTTGGAAATAATTGAACAATATATCGGTATCCAAAATGAAGATAAACTTAAAAATAAACAATTTTACAAAAATCGTCTTAGACAAAGCACAATGGGTTAAAGCAAAGGAAGCTGAATTTCGCTTTCATAATTTAAAGAAAAACATTCAAAATCTGACTGCTCTTTTTATGATGCGTTGGCTAAAGGCACCCATCAAAAAGCCCGCTTATATTTTTGAGTGTAAGAAAGCCTCACCTTCTAAAGGGATTAATTCGTGGTGAATTTAATTTAGATGAAATCGCCAATGTATATAAACATTATGCGTCAGCTGTTTCTGTGCTAACAGATGAGAAATACTTCCAAGGTAAATTTGACTATTTGCCGCAAGTACGTGACGTTGTCTCACAACCTGTATTGTGCAAAGATTTTTATGATCAGCGAATATCAGGTTTATCTCGCACGCCACTATCAAGCTGATGCTATTTTTATTGATGCTTTCAGTAGTGAATGATGAAACCTATCGAGTACCAGCTGATCTGGCACATTCTCTCGGCATGGGGGTATTGACAGAAACCAGCAATGAAGAAGAGTGAGCGCCCTTTGCTCTAGGGTGCAAAAATTATCGGCGTCAACAATCGTAATCTTCACGATCTCACCGTTGATTTAAACCGCGTGGTAGAACTCACACAAAAATATGCCGATCGTATCCCTGCTGATGCACGTATTATCAGCGAATCTGGGGATTTATAATCACAGTCAAATTCGTGATTTGCAAAAAGTGGCACATGGCTTTTTGATCGGCAGCGCTAATGGGCAGTGCAGATTTAAATAATGCTGTGCGGAAGTGATTTTTGACGAAAAATAGTATGCGGTTTAACTCGCACGCAAGATGTCAAAGAGGTTTACGCAAACGGGGCATTATACGGCGGCTTAATTTTCGTCGATCATTCAAAAACGCTGTGTGAGCCTACGTCAAGCTCAAGAATTAGTGACAGCATCACCACTTCGTTTTTGTGGGCGTGTTCCAGAATCAAGAAATTGATTTTATTGTAAAAATCGCTAAACAATTGCAGCTTTATGCGATTCAGCTACACGGTTCAGAAACTGCTGAATTTATTACCTGCACTTCGTCACCAACTGCCTGAGGAAACTCAAATTTGGAAAGCTTATTCTGGTGAATACTGAGGCACAAAGTGCGGTTGATTTTTACTGATGATTTAAATATCGCTCGCTATATTTTTGATAGCCAATCCGCTAATCAACACATGGCACAGGAAAAACCTTTTAATTGGTCCGTCATTCCTGAAAAACTTGAAACACAAAAAATTATTTTTGGCGGGTGGCATTTCACCTCGACATTGAACAAGCCATTAAGCAAGGTTGCCTAGGGGTTGATCCTCAATTCTGGTGTAGAAACTGCCGTAGGCGTAAAAAGACAGCGAAAAAGTGCGGTCAGTTTTTAAGACGATTTTTGTCAAATTAATCTGATTGCTAAGGGGAAGCATTATGCAAAGAACAGCGTTAGTAACCGGCGCACTGCACGGATTTGGTGCGGCAATTTGTCGCACACTTATTGAAAAATGGTTATCGTGTAATTGGCACAGGCGCCGCGTAGCTCGTTTAGAACAATTACAACAAGAATTAGGTGAAAAACTTCCACTTTCTTGCCTTTTGATATTTCAGATCGCTAGTAAACAGAAGATGCTTTCCATTCCCTTCCCGATAGTTGGCAATCCATTGATTTATTGGTGAATAATGCAGGTATTAGCATTAGGTTTAGAAAGTGCTGATAAAGCGAATTTAGACGATTGGATGCAAATGATTGATACCAATATTAAAGGACTCGTCACCATCACTCGTCTTGTGTTACCACAAATGGTAGAACGTAATTCAGGTCATATTATTAATTTAGGCTCAATTGCAGGTACTTATCCTTATCCAGGTGGCATATGCATGGTGGCACCAAAGCTTTTTGAAAACAATTTAGCTTTAAATCTTCGAGCTGATCTTGCTGGTACACAAATCATGCGTCCAATGTTGAACCCTGGTCTTTGTGGTGGAACTGAATTTTTCTAATATTCGCTTTAAAGGTGATGATGCCCGAGCTACTCTATGAAAATGTGGAATATGTCAGTCCACAAGATATTGCTAATATTGTGTTATGGCTCAATCAACAACCAGAACATGTCAATATTAATCGCATTGAAGTGATGCTCACTGCACAAACCTTTTGCACCACTTAATGTCGCAAGAATTCAAAAATAACAAGGAAATATTATGTCAGAAACCCTTTTAAATCCTTATTTCGGTGAATTTGACGGAATGTATGTACCAGAAATTCTCGTACCGGTACTACAACAGCTAGAAAAAGCCTTTGTTGAAGCAAAAGACGATCCTGAATTCCAACGTGAATTTCAAAATTTACTTAAAAATTATGCGGGCAGACCAACCGCACTTACCCTTTGCCGTAATTTAACTAAAGGCACAAAAGTGAAAATTTATTTAAAACGTGAAGATTTACTTCACGGTGGTGCCCACAAAACCAACCAAGTATTAGGTCAAATTTTATTAGCAAAACGCATGGGGAAAACGCGCATTATCGCCGAAACCGGTGCCGGCCAACATGGCGTAGCAACAGCTCTTGCTTGTGCAATGTTAGATATGCCTTGTCGTGTTTATATGGGTGCAAAAGACGTAGAACGTCAATCACCAAACGTCTTCCGTATGCGTTTGATGGGCGCAGAAGTGATTCCTGTACAAAAGGTTCTTGCTCATTGAAAAGACGCGTGCTGTGAAGCCATGCGTGATTGGTCAGCCAACCATGAAAAACACCCATTATTTATTGGGTGGCAGCAGGTCCTCATCCATTCCCAACCATTGTACGTGAATTCCAAAATGATTGGTGAAGAAACCAAACGTCAAATCTTAGAAAAGAAGGTCAGCTTACCGATGCTGTCATTGCTGCTGTGGTGGTGGTTCGAATGCGCATTGGGTATGTTTACCGATTTTATTGATGAAAAAGGCGTACGCTTAATTGGCGTAGAACCCGCAGGTCACGGCATTGAAAGTGGGGTGAACATGAGCACCATTAGGGCCATGCAAGAGTCGGTATTTATTTCGGCATGAAATCACCTTTAATGCAAACTGAAGATGGCCATGGAAGAATCCTACTCTATTTCTGCAGGATTAGACTTCCTTCTGTAGGACCTCAACATGCTTTACTTGCAAAGTATTGGTCGTGCAGAATACCCAAGTATCACAGATGATGAAGCATTAAATGCTTTCCAAGCTAGCAAAACATGAAGGATTATTCCTGCATTGGAAAGTTCTCACGCATTAGCACACGCACTAAAAATGATTCATCAAGAACCGAACAAGAACAAATTTTAGTGGTGAATCTTCTCTGGTCGTGGTGATAAAGATATTTTCACCGTTGATAAAAGTTTTTAAAAAGAAAAAGGAATGCACAATGAGCTGTTTTTGAAACTAAATTTGCAGAACTTGCAGCAAAAAAGAAGGGGCTTTTTGTACCTTTCGTGACATTATGCGATCCAACATTTGATCGCTTTCTTTGAGATTATTTTGCACGTTAGTCGAAAATGGCGCAGATGCGTTGGAATTAGGTTTTCCATTTTCGGATCCGTTATTAGACGGTCCCGTTATCCAGGCGGCTAATAACCGTGCTCTAATGCCGGCTATAGCACTAGAAGACAGCTTTAAATTACTCGCTAAAGTGCGGTCAAAATATCCAGAGATTCCGATTAGCTTACTCCTTTGTGCAAATTTAATTTTTGCGAAAAGGATTAGATAATTTCATCAACGTTGTGCAGAAGTCGGCGTAGATGCGGTTTTAGTGGCAGATATTCCACTATTGGCAAAAAGAAGATCATGTTCAAGCTGCTAAAAAGCATGGTATTCAACCTGTCTTTATTTGCCCACCAAATGCTGATGCCAAACGGTACATAGTGTTGCTGGAAAAACAGCGAAGGCTATACCTATTTAGTGTCTCGTGCAGGTGTAACAAGTGCAGAGAATCAAGCTCATGCTGCAAACTTTAGATGACACACTGTAGAACAACTTAAAAGCCCACGAGGCTCCACCACTCTACAAGGTTTTGGTATTGCTCAACCTGCTCAGGTGAAAGAAGCTCTTCAACTTGGTGCAACAGGCGCAATTTCAGGCTCTGCAACGGTAAAAATCATTGAACGAAACTTAGATAATCAGGCTCAATGCTTTATCTGAACTTGCCGAATTTGTTCGCAATATGAAAGCAGCAACAAAATAAGTACAGAAATTTTTATATTACAGCTTAAGGAACCCAAAATGTCTTTTCTAATGCCTTTTTCTGAGGAAAACAACTGCTTTCTGGCGTATTTTTCTTTACTTTCTAGCTTTTTACTGCACTTTTATGCTAGATTAGTAGCTCACCCTTCTTTCTCAAACTTCTCTCTCTCTACAGGGTAGGCGTCTTAAGTAATGCAGTTTTATTTGCCTCATACTATGTTGGAGGAATCTTTTAATTTACTTTATGCTGATTTGGGAGAATATCCACCGGATTTATTCTCGGATTATGCTCAATTTAGGAGAAGCGTTAAAGGCATTCTTAGTGCCACCTTCATCGGAACACTCACCGCTGGAATTTCTTTTTATATCATAGCAAACGATGTTAACGATGTTAACGATGCTTACCTTTACCTCTGCCTTTTCCACGGTGTATTAGCTGCAATTTTTGGCTCAATCGCTTTTTCCAAATAAAGGGGAATTCTCTAGAATCCAAATCATGCATAAAATACTACCTAAGGCTGTTTCAACGGGGAGTAAATCTAACTAACCAAGTCATAGAGAGAGGTCTTTGGCTCTTACCGTTGGTTAATTCCTCTTGTATTTACTTTGCTTGGCACTATTATTTTTGGAATCACATCCATATTATTAACGCAAGTGACAGATCTCAGATAGCATCGTAGCATTAATGCTTTTAATGATGTTTATTGCTGCATTGCCGATGTTATTCACTGGTCTTACCGTCATGTTTGCACGATTCCACAAGAATTTTCGCCATCTTGCCTTTAGCGTTCTGATTGGTGTGTTATATTACAGTTTGGTTGCTTATTTATTTAATGATAGTAATATTGAAGACTTCAGATTGTTTGCAATACAAAACTACATAGCCTTAATCATTGCCATTGTTTTATCCGCATTGATTTCATTCAAAAGATTACGCTAATTAACAAAAATCTCAATAAACAAAAAGTGCGGTTAATTTTAACCGCACTTTTGTTTTTCTTTTCATTAATCCACAATTCGTAAATGAGATACTGATTTCTGTGGTTTCTTTCAGTCTTTGGCTTATCTACACGCTTCTGCAAAAGCTTAATGGTTGTTCTGATGTTAGCTCACGATTGAGTTCATCGTAAATTTCTTCTGGCTCAAACATCACGCCATCACCATTTTCACGTGCATAAACAGCTAAAGCGGCCCCATCGGAATATATAACTCACGAGCCACACCTTTGAAACGTGCATTAAACTGAATAAAATCATTGGTTAATTGCTAAAATTCCCTAGTCGCCCCCTGCTGAAAGATTTAAGACGATTTGCCCATCTTTCATGTATTCCACAGGCACATTGGTACCATAATAATTAGCATCCACCACCAAATATGGGGTGAAATCGTTATCCACTAGCCAATCATAATAGGCTCTTAGTAAATAAGGACGTTTTGGAGATGGTGTGGGTCATTATTTATCATCCATTAAATCAGGTGCTGCTTCACCCTACTGATTAGTAAGAATGAATCACGGCTAAATACACGATCCATATAGCCTTTGATTGCTTTGCTTCCTGTACCGCTGAATTCAACTCCATATTGCGTAATTTCCATAATAATGAAAGTGCACGTAGCAATCGACTAAGCCAAACTCTTCACTCATAAAAAATAAGGGTTTGTTGGAAGATAACTGATACCGCTAACAACTCTTCTTTTAACTGTTTTTAACGCTTCTTCACGTTCAATTTCTGTGCCTTTTTCAGCAATCTCTAATGTTGGGTACCAATCTTGTTCGATACGTAACATTAAAAGGCGGCTTTTCGCACGAGAAACGGGATAAACTGGCATAAGTGGAGGATGTGGAAAACGCTCATCAAGATATTCCATAATAATGCGTGAGCTGAATAACACTAAATCACGATCCACCAAGGTTGGTAATGTGCCGTAAGGATTTAATTCCATTAAATCTTCTGATAATGCTTGCAGATCAACTTCTTCGTTTTCGTAAGCAACACCTTTTTCAGCTAAAACAATTTTTACCTGATGGCAGTAAATGTCATTTTTATTTGAAAAAAGAGTCATTACTGAACGTTTACTTGATGCATTGGACATTTATTCCTCCGAAGATCCAAACTAACTTATATACTTCTACTAAAAATGGGCGGTTATTTTAACATAACCGACTAGGTAGAATGTTAATAATTTCTTATTTTTCCTTTAAAAATCAATTAATTATAAAGTAATAATGAAAAATCAAAGAACGGTGATTTTTAAAGTAATTTGTTTTTACAGACATAAAAAGCAGAGATTTGCTCTCTGCTTTTTGAAACGATAATAAAAATTAACGTTTGGAGTATTGTGGACGACGACGTGCTTTGTGTAAACCAACTTTTTACGTTCAACGCGACGTGCGTCACGAGTAACGAAGCCAGCTGCACGAAGAGCAGGACGTAAAGTCTCATCATATTCCATCAATGCACGAGTGATACCGTGACGGATTGCACCCGCTTGACCAGAAATCACCACCACCTTTTAACAGTGATGTATAGGTCTAATTTATCAGTTAATTCCACTAATTCTAACGGTTGACGTATCGATCATACGAGCTGTTTCGCGACCGAAATATACGTCTAATTCACGTTGGTTGATAGTGATTTTACCACTGCCCGGTTTGATAAATACACGAGCTGAAGAGCTTTTTGCGACGACCAGTGCCGTGTTTTGATTCTCTGCCATTTCCTAAACCTCGTGATTAAATGTCTAATACTTTGTGGTTGTTGTGCTGCGTGTTGGTGTTCTGCACCTGCATACACTTTTAATTTACGGAACATTGCACGGCCTAATGGACCTTTTGGCAACATACCTTAACCGCAATTTCAATCACTGCTTCAGGACGGCGAGCGATCATTTCTTTTGAAAGTCGCTTGTTTGATACCACCTACATAGCCAGTGTGCCAGTAGTAAATTTTATCTGTTTCTTTTACGACCAGTTACTGCCACTTTGTCTGCGTTGATAACGATGATGTAATCACCAGTATCTACGTGTGGAGTGTACTCAGCCTTGTGTTTACCACGAAGACGATGTGCTAATTCAGTAGCTAAACGACCTAAAGTTTTACCTGTCGCATCTACCACATACCAGTCACGTTTTACTGTTTCCGGTTTTGCTACAAAAGTTTTTCATTAATTAATTACCAAAATATAAGTTTGATACCCAGTGTTTCATATCGAAACACAACCATTGATCTTAATCTCACACCCCTTCGAGTGTGATCTCGATAAAAATAATGCACGGTGGGAATCCGTGCATTTTACAGGGTCGGCGTATTATACCTATTTTTTTAGAAAAATGCTAACTTTTTGTGCAAATAAATTGATTTTTCTTTTAAATACAACGCACAATAAAATAATCATTAATTTCATTCATCATTTTGATGAAATCATTGAAATTGACGCATGTTAGTTCTTATCTTATGATAAGTGCATCTCTAATAAAAACGTAAAAGGCATGCTATGAGCTACGCAAAACGAAATTAACACATTAAATCAACATCTTGCTGACATTAACAAAAATTAATGTCTCCTTTGAGTTCTTTCCACCTAAAAATGAAAAATGGAAAGTATGCTTTGGGATTCTATTCATCGCTTAAAAAGTGTTAAACCCTAAATTTGTTTCCGTGACTTACGGCGCAAATTCTGGCGAACGTGATCGTACACATAGCATCGTAAAAGCCATTAAAGCAGAAACAGGCTTAGAAGCTGCACCACATTTGACGGGTATTGATGCGACACCTGAAGAATTAAAAAGAAATTTGCAAAAAGATTATTGGGATAGCGGAATTCGTCACATCGTCGCATTGACGTGGTGATGAACCAAAAGGTTATGCGAAGAAACCATTCTATGCGGCTGACTTAGTTGAACTACTCCGCTCCGTGGCTGATTTTTGATATTTCAGTTGCAGCATACCCCTGAAGTTCACCCTGAAGCAAAAATCAGCACAAGCTGATTTAATCAATTTGAAACGTAAAATTGATGCGGGGGCTAATCATGTCATTACTCAATTCTTCTTTGATATTGACAATTACCTTCGCTTCCGTGATCGCTGTGTCTTCCACTGGCATTGATGCTGAAATTGTTCCAGGTATTCTCCCTGTCACCAACTTTCAAAACAACTTCAAAAATGGCATCATTTACGAATGTAAAAATTCCAGCATGGTTGGCTAAAGGCTTATGAAGGATTAGATGACGATCCAACGACTCGTAATCTTGTAGCCGCGAGTCGTCGCAATGGATATGGTAAAAATTCTTTCTAGTGAAGGCGTGAATGACTTCCATTTCTATACGTTAAATCGTAGCGAACTCACTTATGCAATTTTGTCATACATTAGGCATTCGACCCTACAGCAAATCCATAAAAGAAAAAGTGCGGTTAAAATTAACTCGCACTACTTTCACTATACTCGTCTAACTTGCCAAAAAGCTTTTTCCAATAAGGGCTATTCATCGAGGAATAAATCACACCACCTTTGGTTGAAGCATGTAAAAATTTATCTTCTTTTACATAAATCCCAACATGGTAGCCATTTGGTCCTCGCCCTGTCTTAAAGAAAATTAAATCGCCAGTTTGGATATCTTCTTTGCGAACAAGTTTTCCATAACCAGCTTGATCTTTCGTTGTACGAGGAAGGCGAATATTAAAACGGTCAATAAAGGTCTTTTGCACAAACCGAACAATCGATACCACCACGAGATTGCCCGCCCAAAAACATATGGTGTACCGGCCCATTCATATTGTTGTTCACTTAACATGGCAATGGCCATAATAGGATCACCAATCTGACCTTTATAGTTCATTGCATAATCTTCACGAACACCACTGAACAAAGCAAAAAGTAAAAACTTCCTGCGACTAAAAAAAGCACATTTAATCTTATTCATGTTCAATCTCTGATAAAAGTGCGGTCAAAAACGACCGCACTTTTTCTTACTATTGTTTTTGGCTTGGTGTTTTCCACACGAGCACGTAATTTTTGCCCTGGCTTGAATGCCACTACTCGAGCGAGCAGAAACAGGAATACTTTCACCTGTTTTTGGATTACGCCCTGGACGGAAGCTTTTTATTACGAAGTTCAAAATTACCAAAAACCTGATAATTTCACTTCACCACCAGATTCTAACGATAAACGAATTTCCTCAAAAAGTCTTCCACTAATGCTTTAGCTTCAGCTTTTTGTAATTGATACTTATCTAATAAGTATTCAGTAATATCAATTTTTGTAATCGTTGCCATGTTAGTCTCCTGTTTAGTCTCTAAGCTCCGCATTAAAAGCGTTGTTTAATCCTTTCGTTTAATACAGCAGAGATTACTGCATTAATCTCATCATCTTCAAGCGTTTTTCATTATCTTGAATGGTTAAACTGATTGCTAAGCTTTTATGTCCGCTAGCAACGCCAATGCCTCTGATATACGTCGAATAAATTGACTTGTGTTAATTTTTCTCCCGCCAGCTTGCTTTACATGCTTCGATAATATCGCCTGCCGGGCACATTATCGGCAACGACTAAAGCTAAGTCACGACGGTTTGCTGGGAATTTTGAAATCTCTTTAGCTTGAACCACTCGACGATTTGCAATGGCATCCCATAAAATTTCAAAAACAACTGCTTTGCCATTTAATCCCTAGTTTTTGAGCGATAAGTGGATGAATAGTTCCAATAAAACCAATTTCTTTTCCATCTAATTCAATTGAAGCAGATTGCTCTGGTGCAATGCACTGTGTGCTTTTTGCCACAAACTCTTAACACGACTCCTCACTTCAGTGAGAGAGAAAGAATGCTTTCTAAATCACCTTTAAGATCAAAGAAATCAACATTTTCGGCCTTACCTGTCCAAGATTCAGATTTAGCTGTACCTGTAATTACACCAGCAAGAACAAACTCTTGGCGAATGCCAAATTCCGCATTTGCATCCGGAATAAAACGTAATCCTGTTTCAAATAAACGTACACGGCTTTTTGTTGACGGTTTTTGGTTGTATAGTACCGCACCAAGTAATCCACTTAATAATGAAACACGCATTGCTGAGCATTTCAACTGAAATTGGTTTAGCAATACAAGCGCTTCAATTTCTGGATGAAGTAAAGTCTGCACTTTTGGATCAACGAAGCTATACGTAATCGCTTCTTGATAATCTGCATCAACAAGTGCGGTCTTAATTCGGCTTAATTCTAAATCGGCTTCTTTATGCTCACGCATACGAAGATGTGCTAATGGCGCATTATTTGGAATGCTGTTATAACCATAAATACGCGCTACTTCTTCAATTAAATCTTCTTCGATTTCAATATCAAAACGCCAGCTTGCAGAAGTCACGGTCCAAACATCATTAGCATATTTCACAGCAAAACCCAAAACGCTCAAAAATCTCGGTCACGGTTTCAGTTTCGATATGATGACCTAATAAGCTATCTAATTTTTCACGACGCAAAGTGACTTCATTGACTTTTTGGTAAATATTGCTCGCTCACGACTTCACAAATTTCGCCTGCTTCACCACCGCAAATGTCTAGTAACAATGCTGTTGCACGTTCCATTGCGTGACGTTGTAGCGTAAAATCAACACCGCGTTCAAAACGATGTGAAGAATCGGTGTGTAAACCGTATTGTCTTGCACGTCCCGCAATCGCTAATGGTGCAAAGAATGCCGCTTCTAAAAATCACATCTTTTGTTGTTTCAGCATCAACACCGCTAGCTTCGACCACCAAAGATACCCGCCATTGCTAATGGACCAGTTTGATCTGCAATCACTAAAGTATTCGGTTGTAATTTTGCGGTTGTACCATCTAATAAAACAAGCTCTTCGCCGTTATTGGCTAAACGCACTTGAACAGGTTGAGCTACTTTTTGATGCATCAAAAGCATGCATTGGTTGACCTAATTCAAGTAAAACATAGTTAGTAATATCTACAATTGGGTCGATAGAACGAATACCAGCAACGACGTAATTTTTCTTGTAACCAAATTGGTGATTGTGCTTTAACATTCATATTTTTCACCACGCGCAATAAATAACGCGGACATGCTTTCTGGCGCATTTAATTCAATTTGAACTTTATCTGAAATTGTTGTCGGTACAGCATCAAAGTGCGGTTGATTAACAACTTGTTTATTAACCACGCCAACTTCACGTGCAACACCCTGCAATGCTTAAACAATCTGCACGGTTTTGGCGTTAAACTAATTTCAATAGCTTTATCATCTAAATCTCAAATATTCACGTAGATTTGTGCCTACTGGCATCTAACGGTAATTCAATAATACCATCTGCATCTACATCAATGCCTAATTCAGAGAATGAGCAAAGCATCCCTTCTGAAGGTTGGCCACGTAATTTAGTCTTCTTAATTTTAAAATCACCAGGTAATACCGCACCTTCAGTTGCACATGCTACTTTTTAAACCTTTGACGGCAATTTGGTGCACCACAAACGATATCTAATAAGCGTCACACCAACATTTACTTTAGTGACACGTAATTTATCTGCATCTGGGTGTTGCGTACATTCAACAACTTCACCCTAACAACACCTGTAAAGTCGCCAGTATCTTTTTCAACACCATCAACTTCTAAACCAAGCATCGTGATTTGATCACATAACTGTTCTGTTGAAATTCGATGGATTAACCCATTCTCTCACCCAATTTTCACTAAATCTTCATTATCTCTGTATCCTTTATTGATGAACGTGTTACGTTCTAAATTAATTATTATCGTCAATTTAACCAAACGGTTAATTACTTAAATTGTTTTAAAAACGTAAGTCGTTTTCAAAGAATGAACGTAAATCTGTGACGTTGTAGCGTAACATAGTTAAACGCTCAACCCCCATGCCTACTGCGAAGCCAGAATATTCATTTGGATCAATACTCTACGTTACGTAAACACATTAGGATGCACCATACCCAAATCTAAAAACTTCTAACCATTTACTCATTTTTGCCCATTACATCGACTTCAGCAGAAGGCTCAGTAAATGGGAAATAGGATGGACGGAAACGAACTTGTAAATCTTCTTCAAAAATGCACGTAAGAAATCGTGTAATAAGCCTTTAACTCAGTGAAGTTTGCTTTTTATCTACATAAAGCAATTCAATTTGATGGAACATTGGTGTGTGTGTTTGATCGTAGTCGTTACGATATACACGACCTGGCGCCATAATACGAATAGGCGGCTGCATTTTTCCATGGTACGAATTCTGCACACCTCGAGGCTTCGTGTACGGAGTAATAATTCAGGATTAAACCAAAAAGTATCATGATCAGCACGTGCTGGTGATGTTTAGGGATATTTAATGCATCGAAATTATAATAATCACTTTCAATTTCGGGACCGGTTTCCACAGAAAACCTAACTCTGAAAAAGAATTTTGTTACGCGATTAATGGTATAGTCACGGGGTGTAAACCACCCGTTTTCTGTTTTACGACCTGGAAGACTCACATCAATACGCTCTTTTCCAATTTCGCATTGAGTCTCAGCTTGTCTCATTCTGCTTTTTAGCACTTTAAAAATCTAATGCCGCTTTGTTTTTGTTTCATTGATTTTCTAGCTCTCATTGCTGGACGCTCTTCTGCAGCAACATTACGCAATACCCTGCATAAGTTGGGTGAAATGCCCTTACCAAAAATATTCCACACGAATTTCATCTAATGTAGCTAAACTTTTATTTTCGATTTGTTCAATCGCTGATTTTGCTTTCAACAAGATCTTTTCAGATGTTGCATGTTTCCCCTGATTATCTTTTTCTAACTAAAAATACACTTAATGATAATACTAACTCATTAAAAATCACGCGTTTATTGGTAGAATTGATGTTTCAGATGAAAAATGACAAAGATTTTTGCTATTTTTTGAGATATATCACAGTACTTTTTAACATTTTGGATAGAATGAAGGAGAATCGAGCATGTCTAGGAGAGGCGTATTATGTGGAAATCAATTTCTCAAGTCTTAGCTGATCAATTTGGTGCTTACTATAACATCAAAGAAAAAACAAAGTTCCTGGTGTGAAGTGAATGAAACTTGGCTTATTACGGATGGAATCCAACCGTCTCTTTGTTAAAGTGAATGAACGGTCTTATCGTTCAATGTTTCGTGCTGAGGCTGATCAATTAAACCTACTAGACAAAACCACTACAATCAGACTTCCACAAGTGTATGGCGTAGGCTGTTCTCAAAATCATAGTTTCTTATTGTTAGAAGCACTTCCTATTACTCAACAAACCTGGTGCCACCGCACATTTTGGCGAAGAATTAGCAAAACTTCATCAAGTATCCGGTACTAAAAACTATGGTTTAGATTTTGATACTTGGCTTGGTCCTGAGTATCAACCTAACTAAATGGAATGGAGCTGGGCGAAATTTCTTGCAGAACAACGCATTGATGGCAATTACAGCTTGCAGATAAAGTGATTTAGATTTTGAGATTCGATTTAATAACTGAAAAAGTAAAACAAAAACTTGCTAAACATAATCCGAAACCCTCTTTGTTACATGGTAACTTATGGGTGGAAAATACTGCTATTGCAGGTAATCAAACCTTTACTTATGACCCTGCTTGCTACTGGGGGGATAGAGGAATGTGATTTAGCATTCAGTGAACTATTCCAACCTTTTCGCGCCTGAATTCTATGAAATTTATGACCGCACTTTCCTGCTTGATAAAGAAAGGTTTTGAAGAAAAGAAAACACCTTTACCAGCTCTGTATTTACTCAATTTCAGCCATCGTTTTAATGGAAGCGTATATCAACTTAACCACTAAATTGATTGAAGAACTTTTTACTTGAATAATTTTCTTAACATAGGTTATAAAAAGAGCGTAATTTTTATTACGCTCTCTTGTCTTCTATCTAATTATTTTTGATAAAGAGTGCTGGACCTTGAGTTCCACATGTTAGTTTGACCACCTTCTTGTAATTTTAACACAGAACCAGAAGCAGTGATTTCTACACGACTGTTTGACGTAAACAGTCTTTTCTCAGCTTTACTTTGCGTGTTTGTAACCATACAAGCTTTAACTTGTGGCACTTTTACCGTAACTAACAGCTGTAATTTCCAGATGTTACGCCATCTTGAATTAAACGAGCTTTAACACGGCTCTGCACGACGTTGAGAAAGATTCAAGTTGTAAGCATCAGAACCCAAACGGTCAGTGTAACCCTGCAACTTTAACTTTTAGCACCAGTTTTCTTTTAAATTGTGCTGCAACGTTATCAACAACTTCTTTACCACGTGGAGTTAAAGTATCTTTATCGAAGTCGAACAAAAGCTCACCACTAAAGTAAATGCTGAGTTTCCGTTACAAACCGCTTTGGATACCAGAAGAAGCTTTGAGCATTGTGTTTTTGTCAAACAATATTTTGTATTGACAAATTTTAGAACACCATTCTCACGATAGTTGAACGCATAATCCCACTCTTCAACACCGTATAAACTCTTCAGAGAAGTGTGGACGACCGATTAGGTTATATAATTGGTCTTTGTTCACTATCACGTTCGATCATACGAACGTTGTCCCAGTTTGGCCATGAACCGAACTGGCTGACCATCATGGTTGAAGCCTGCTTTATCAATTTTAGGCCATACAAGTTGTGGTACTTGTTGACCATCAACTTTTATATTCTGGTGTACCAGCTTCTGTAACTTTGCTCGGTTACCACAAGCAGCAACTGTTGCTACCGCAACTGCAGATAATAAAATACGAGATAATTTCACTTTTCTTTTACCTTTTTACTGTTAAGGCAACTTTGCAAGAAGAACCAACACAACTAAAACTTTATAAATTTTACAAATAAAAACTATAAAAAGTTTCATTGCGTATAGTAGTCATAATTCTTTAATCTATAAATAAAAACATTAAAAATGATTTTTATGGAACTTTTTGTAAAAGTTGTGTAAAGAGTGTCAACAAGTAAAAATTTTCTTATTGAATAAAAATCTTGACCATTTTTGTTAAATTTTCGATGGATAATTCCCTCAATACTCTCTCTGCTTGTTTACCTATTTTTGTAAAAAGTGGCTTTTTCACTTTTGTATTTCACTGAGATAACAGATTTATCTTTCATTTTTCAAGAATAATATCATCACTGGTTGCTAACTCATCGACTAGCTGGCTTCCAGAGCTTGCTGACCAAACCAATGTTCACCAGTTGCGACTTTATCCACATCTAAGTGCGGTCGATTTTGGGCTACAAATTGTTTAAATAATTGATGGGTTTCTTCAAGTTCTGCTTGGAATTTCTGTTTTCCTTTTTCAGTATTTTCACCTAATACAGTGACTGTACGTTTAAATTCTCCAGCTGTCATCACATCAACATCGACATCATGTTTTTTTAATAAACGATGAATATTAGGGATTTGTGCAACCACACCAATAGAACCGATAATCGCAAAAGGCGCAGAAACAATTTTATCTCGCCACACAAGCCATCATATACCCCACCACTTGCAGCGACCTTATCTACGCAACCGTTAATTTAATCCCTTTTTGCTTTGAGCGAGTTAACTCGTGATGCAGCTAAGCCATAACCATGAACAACACCACCTAGGGCTTTCAAACGTAATAAGACTTCATCATCGGCTTTTGCCACATTAATAATCGCAGAAATTTCCTCACGAAGTGCGGTTGTTTCTGATGCAGAAATATCACCTTTAAAATCGAGTACGTAAACACAAGGCTTAGGTGCTGCTTTCTCACCGTTTTTAATTTTGCTTTTTAGAGCCTTTGCTTCTTGTTTTTGGCTTTCTTCTCTGTTTTTCCGCTTGTTTAAGCTCTTCTTCTGAAAGTTGGAAATCGCGAAAACGTGTTAACTGTTTCTCAAATTCTTTCAGAAAGATCTGTCACAACTAATTCACCATGATGTGTTGCATTACGCTGTTTTGCAGAAATAATCATTGCCACGATAGCTGCGATTACAGGCAAAATCGTTAAAATCTCTAAAATAAAAATGCCATAGCCGGTCAAAAATATCAGACCACATATTTTTCTCCTCAAAATAGTGAAAGAATTATTTTACTAGTGCAAGCCCGATTTACACTAACTTTTTATGGAAAATTTTGACGATTTAGGTAAAACCAACACAGTTTTATTGCCTAATTTATAATGAATTACAGAGGTTTATATGTCTAAAGTTGCATCTATTGTTGATGTGTTACAAGGTAAAATCAAGCTATAGGCGAAAAGTTACCGTACGCGGATGGGTTCGTACCCGTCGAGATTCTAAAGCTGGGTCTTTCTTTCCTTGCTGTTTATGACGGCTCTTGCTTTGACCCTATTCACAATTGTTAATAACGATATTGAAAATTATGAGAGCGAAGTCTTACGCTTAACAACGGTTGCTCTGTTATCGTAACCGGTACTATTAGTTGAGTCACCTGCTGAAGGTCAAGCTGTTGAACTTCAAGCCGAAAAAGTGAAGTGACAGGGTTTGTAGAAGATCCTGATACTTATCCGATGGCGGCAAAACGTCACTCAATTGAATACTTACGTGAAGTGGCACCACGTCCCTCGTACATATTATCGGTGCAGTCGCACGTGTTCGTCACTGCTTACGTAAGCTATTCATCGCTTCTTCCATGAACAGGTTTTGCTATTGGTGGCTACCCATTAATTACTGCATCAGATACTGAAGGTGCGGGCGAAATGTTCCTGTGCTCAACACTTGATTTAGAAAAATCTTCCTCGTGGTGAAGATGGTAAAAGTCGATTTCAGTCAAGACTTTCTTCGGCAAAGAATCACTTTTTAACCGTTTCAGCTCAGTTAAATGGTGAGACTTACGCGTGCGCATTAGCTAAAATCTATACTTTCGGTCCAACATTCCGGTGCTGAAAAATTCAAATACAACTCGTCACCTTGCAGAATTCTGGATGGTTGAACCTGAAGTCGCCTTTGCAACACTTCGCTGACAATGCTAAAACTTAGCAGAAGACATGTTGAAAATATGTGTTCCGTGCAGTACTTAACAGAGCGCAAAGATGACTTGAAATTCTTTGAAAAACATGTAGATAAAGATGTCATTACTCGTTTAGAAAACGTGTAAACTCTGATTTTGCTCAAATCGACTCATACCGATGCGATTGATGTATTATTAAAAATCAGGTAAAAATTCTGAGTTCCCGGTATCTTGGGGTATCGATTTGTCTTCCGAACATGAACGTTTTTTAGCGGAAGAATATTTCAAATCACCTGTTGTTGTGAAAAACTATCCGAAAGATATTAAAGCCTTCTATATGCGTTTAAATGACGATGGTAAAAACCGTTGCATGCAATGGATGTTCTCGCCCCAGGAATCTGGTGAAATCATCGGTGGTTCTCAACGTGAAGAACGTTTAGAAATCTTTAGATAAACGTATGGAAGAAATGGGCTTAAACTCTGAAGATTACTGGTGGTATCGTGATCTCGCAAATACGGTACTGTGCCCATTCCGGCTCGGTCTTGGTTTTGAACGCCAATCGTTTATGTAACAGGGCGTGAAAAATATTCGTGATGTGATTCCATTCCCCTCGCGCACCAAGAAATGCAAATTTCTAAAAATATTGTTTAAATTGACCGCACTTTCTTTAAAAGTGCGGTCATCATTTTAGGCGATAAACTTTATCCCCTATTCTATTTTATTGTGTTTGAATCAATCTTTCAAATACATCATATTAAGGAGTAGGAAAATGGACAACTGAAATAGCTCTTTTGCTAACAACTGCAGTTGGGCGCAAAGAATGAAAGAAGAAACTCACTTATTTTAAAGAACTTGCCAATCACCAAACGCCCTCATTATCTTTGGATTGGTTGCTCGGATAGCCGCGTTCCAGCCGAAAAACTAACAAATCTTTGAACCTGGTGAGTTATTTGTTCATCGTAATGTAGCCAATCAAGTTATTCATACCGATTTTAACTGTCTCGGTTGTGCAATATGCTGTTGATGTACTCAAAATTGAACATATCATTATCTGTGGTCACACAAATTGCGGTGGTATCAAAGCTGCTATGCAAGATAAAGATCTTGGATTAACTCAATAACTGGTTGCCCATATTCGTGATATTTGGTTCAACATGGGCACCTATTGGGCAATCTGTCTGCAGAAAACGCGCAGACATGTTAACTCAAATTAAATGTGGCAGAATGTTTATAACCTTGGACGTACTTCTCATCGTAAAAAGTGCTTGGGAACGAGGACAGAATCTTTCTCACATGGATGGGTATATGATGTAAACGATGGATTCTTAGTTGATCAGGTGTAATTGCAACGCCGAGAAACCCTTGAAATCTCTTATCGCAATGCCATTGCTCGTTTATCTAGCCTAGCGGAAGAGGATATTCTGAAAAAGAACTCTGAAGGTGAAGATTAAAAAGTGCGGTTAAAATCTAATGTTTTAACTGCACTTTTACTTTTTTATTTAAAGTGGCTATTTAACTAATTCTGTCTGCATATACATTAAACGATCGATATTCGTTAAATAATGCCCTAACTCTTGGGATTCTGGTTTATGGATATAAGGAATTTTACCCTAGCAAAGGTGCATCAATCTGAGCCTCTAAAAATATCTACCACCTCTTTATAATGCCTCAAACAAGTGGTTAATTCGATTTGCAATCCAGCCTCATAAAAGGAACGCCAAGCTTGTCATCACTTGAGCTGTCAGCATACGCATGGTTAATACAGCCTTCTTTGATACCAACAACCAACACAACAGCATTTTATGCTCAACAACCCAATCAGCAAAACTCTTTACCTTCTGCACATTGGTGTGAGTAACCCAAATGAACCTTCCATGACAACAGATTGATATTTTTGAACTAATATCGTTAAGGCTTGATTAATCTTACTTAATTTAATGCGTGATTTATCTCGAGTCAGCATTGGCAAGGAAATGAGCAAAAAGTATAGCTATTTACTTCTTGTGATAAGATACTGGCTCATTCTGTTGCATCCATTAAAGCCAGTACATCTGAATTATTTTTCAGCATCATAATCTGTTTGGGATTCATTAGACTGATTTTCGACAGGATAATACCCTCTTCACAGCTAGCAAGCAATCGGCTTGATAACCCACAATTCGCACGCCCTTTTGCTTGTAATGCCTGAATAATGGCACGACAGGCGGTGGTCTTTACCCACGTCAGTATCTGTACCCGCCACAAAGAAACTACTCATTTTTATTCTCCTTTTAAAAGTGCGGTCAATTCTAAAGGAGTTTTTGAAGAAAAATATTGAGATAAAGCAAGATTTGGATATTTTTAGAAAAATAAAAGGCTTATTTGATCTCACTCAAACTATTAAACAAGCCATCATCTTGTTTTGGCATTTGGAGATAAAATCCTTGTTGAGTAATTTTTCCATTACTGTTTATCCGCATGAACAAGCGGTTTGCTTTCCTTCAAATTAAAATGGCATAAGAAACTGAGGCTTACCAAAACTTTTGCATTAATACCTCTGGTACAGCTGAAAAATCATCCCGTTTCGAAATATAGAGGTAGCAGCCTGATTTACGTAAAACTTTTATAAATCGCACATAACATCTTATTATCTGAAAGAAAAACCTACCAGTATAATCTCTGATAGGTTTTCATTTTACAAAAGTTTAATTATTTAGTCACAGCATCTTTCACTCAGCTGCTTTTGTCAGATGTAGCATTTTTGCTTCAGCCGCTTTTATCCGCTGCCGCATCTTTTTGTTTCTGAAACTGAGTTTTTGCTGCTCCATTTTAGAAGACATTGACGTCTTTTGCTTTGCAGCCATTTTATCTGCTGCCGCATCTTTCATTTCAGCTGCTTTATCTACTGCAGCATCTTTTGTTTCTGAAGCTGAGTTTTTGCGGCTTCCATTTAGAAGACATTGCTTCTTTTTGCTTCAGCTCATTTTTATCTGCTGCACATCTTTCATTTCAACTGCTTTATCTGCGGTAGCATCTTTTTGCTTCAGAAGCTGCATTTTTACTTCTTCCATTTTAGAAGACATTGCATCTTTTTGCCTCAGCCATTTATCATTCGCAGCAGCATCTTTCATTTCAGAAGCTTTTATCAGCTACTGCTTCTTTTGTTTCAGCCATTTTATTTGTAGCTGAATCTTTTGCGTCAATTGCGTACTTTTTAACATCATTGCAACTTCTTTTGCTGCATCTTTAACATCAGTTGCAGCTTCTTTTTGCTGCATCTTTAACTATGTGTTGTCTGCATTTTGTTGTTGCATCTTTTGCTGCTTTCAACTTTTTGAGCTGTTTCTTGTTTATCGAAAACAACCAGTTACGGCTAAAGATGCACCTAATACTAATACGGCTAATACTGATTTTTCATTGTCATTCTCCATTTTATAATTAAGAATTAATCCAGCTATTTGCTTTGTGTGATCTCAGTTTACGTAAAAACTGTAAAAGCAAAACATCTTCCAAAAATTTACATTTTCTAAAGATATAGTTTTTATAATACCTCTCTAAAAACAACTATAACCATATGAATTTAAAAACTTTGTAAAAAGTTCATTATAAAAATTTTATTTTTGTAAAGATAAAAAATTACTTTTTGTGTGTGAACAACCCAACTCAGTTAATTTGAATAATCCCAACCATTGCTTTACTTTTTCAGTTACTTTTTACGGCTGCAGATTGATCTTTTGTTCCAGAATCTCATTTTTACTTCCTCTGCTTTACACAGCATCTTTTACTTCAGTCATTTTATTTTCCGCAACATGTTTAGTATAGTTAGCTGCTGCAACCACAGCATCTTTAACTTGTACTGCCGCGCTTACTGCTGCATCTTTGCAGCCTCAACTTTAGAAGACATTACATCTTTTGCCTCTGAAAGCTGAATCTTTTACTTTCAGCAACTTTATCTTCGACTAGCTTCTTTTTGCTTTTTACAGCTTTTATCTTCAGCTGCATCTTTAGCTAGCTGCTTTTATCTGACTTCATCTTTTGCTTCTGAAACTGCTCACTCTGATGCTTTTATCTTCCACCGCATCTTTTGCTTCTGATGCTTTATCTTCAGCTTCATCTTTCAACCCGCTACTTTTATCAGCTGCTTCATCTTTTGCTTCAAAAACTGTCATAGCTTTTATTTCAGCAACTTTATCTACAACAGCATCTTTAATTTAGCTACTTTTACCTCAAGACCGCATCTTTTGCTTCGATGCTTTATCTTCAGCTTCATCTTTAGGCTCAGCTACTTTATCTGCTACTTCATCTTTTGCTTCTGAAACTGCTTTTTCACTTCTGATGCTTTATCTTCAGCTGCATCTTTCACTTCCAGCAGCTTTATCTTCCCAGCTTCTTTTGCCCTGATGCTTTGTCTTCAGCTTTATGTTTTAGCCTCAGCTGCTTTATCGTTTGCTTCATCTTTTGCTTCAAAACCGCATTTACTTCTACAACTTTATCTGCAACTGCACCTCTTTAATTCAATCTATTTGTCTATAAGTGTATCTTTTGCTTCAGAAACTGCTTCTTTGCTTCTGATATTTTGTCTTCAGCCGCATCTTTTTCACTTCAGCAACTTTTTGTCTTCAGCTGCATCTTAGATCAGCTGCTTTTATCGCCGCTTCATCTGTTGCTTCTGAAACTGCTTTTCTTACTCTCGATACTTTATCTTCAGTTACATCTTTCACTTCAGTAGGCTTTTGTCAGTTCTCGACCACTTTCTCTCAGACGCTTTATGTGTCGCCGCATCTTTAATGTAGTTAGCTGCCGCCAAATAATGCATCTTTAACTGTGTTGCTGCATTCACTGTCGTATCTTTTACTTCAGTTGCTTTATCTTCAATGTTATTTTTCATAACTACTCTCCTTGTATCATTATAATGGCTAATTTAGGCTATTCAGTTATAGCTCACTTTTTAGTCTATCAAAATTTTAAAAACACCCAGAAATACACACTTCTAGGGTATTTGTTATTTTAGCGACTTTTGGAGTCAACTATAGTTATAGTTCAAAAAAAGTAAATCACATCAAACTTTATTTTCATATTATCTTCAATCAACTTTAACCATTTTCTTTTGGGATAATGGAAAAGCCTAATGGTGCCTTTTTCACTCATTCAGCTCAATTTGAACTATCGTTGAAGGATAAAACTAATTGGATTTGCCACATCGTAAAGCTCTGAAACAATACTCGCCTACTAAAGGTAAATGAGAAACGAGTAAAACACTTTCAATGCCTTCTTCTTGCAAGACATGATAGATAATCGCTACCAGCGCCGCATTCCCGTAAGGTGTAATTCCATTCCAAACTTCAACATTATTAAGCATCGTTACCTAAAGCTGAATTTACAAGATCAAACGTTTCTTGCGCCTCGTATATATGACTGGACAATCACTTTCGAACTGAAAGTGCGGTTGAATTTAGATGGGTTTTAGCCATTGACCTTGTGATATTGATTGTTTTGCGTCCATACTCGGTTAAATGCCGAGCCTCATCTGATGAAGCGACAACTTCAGCTTCTCATGTCGCATAATAAAAACTTTTCATCTCTTTGCTTTCCTAAAAATAATAAAAGATAAATTCTATAATCAAAAATGGGGGCTAGCCCTCATCTCAATTAATTGCTTTAACTGCTTCTGCAATTTCTTCTGCACATTGTTTTGCAAGTGCGCTGTCTTCACATTCCACCATTACGCGAATAAGTGGTTCAGTACCTGACTTACGCAGTAAAAATTCGACCTTTACCTTCTAAGCGTTTTTCCACATCAGCGGCTACCGCTTTTACCGCTTCACTTTCTAATGGATTTGCACCGCCCGCAAAACGAACATTAATCAGCACTTTGAGGGAATAATTTTCACCGCACGCAGCTCGTTTAATGATAAACGATGTTGAACCATTGCGCTTAATACAGCTAGTGATGCAATAATACCATCACCTGTCGTATTTTTATCAGCAATAATGATATGGCCTGAGTTTTCTCCACCTAACGTCCAGCCATGCTCTACCATTTTTTCTAATACATAACGGTCACCAACATTAGCACGAACGAAAAGGTCACGCCTAACATTTTTAACGCAATCTTTAAGCTCATATTACTCATTAATGTGCCTACTACGCCACCTTTTAGCTGACCTGAACGTAAAGCTTCACGAGCAATAATGAAAAGGATTTGGTCACCATCTACTTTATTACCTAAGTGATCCACCATCATAATACGGTCACCATCACCATCATAAGCAAGACCAACATCTGCTTTTGTTTCAAGCACTTTTTCCTGTAACGCTTTTACATCGGTTGCACCACACTTCTCATTAATATTGATTCCGTTAGGATCTGTACCAATTTCAATCACTTCTGCGCCTAACTCTCGTAATACATTTGGCGCAATATGATAGTCGCTCCATTTGCACAATCCACCACGATTTTATAACCATCTAAAACCAAGATGTGCAGGAAAGTACTTTACAAAATTCAATATAACGTCCTGCGGCATCACTGATACGGCTCGCTTTACCTAAATCAGCAGACTCCACGCAATCCATTGGCTGATCAAGCATGGCTTCAATCGCTTCCTCAATATCGTCTGGTAATTTTGTACCTTGTGAAGAGAAGAATTTAATCCCGTTATCATAGTAAGGGTTATGAGATGCCGAAATCACAATGCCTGCTTCTAAAACGGAATGTACGAGTTAAATACGCTACAGCTGGGGCTGGCATATGGGCCGGTAAATGCTGCAGTTAAAGCCAGCGGCAGCCAAACCTGCTTCAAGAGCAGATTCCAACATATAACCCTGAAATACGAGTATCTTTTCCGATTAATCACTGTGCAGAACCTTAGAAGCTAAAACCTTACCTGCAGCCCAACCTAATTTCAATGCGAAATCAGGCGTGATTGGATAAGTACCCACTTTACCGCGTACGCCATCTGTACCAAAATATTTACGATTTGCCAGTATTTATTCCTTAATAAATTTGAATAAATTGATGTTGCAGAAATCATTTACTCTACAACATATAAAAATCTATTAGTTTTTTACGCCTGTTGCGTTGCTTTGCCATACTTTCAAAGCATCTGCCGTTGCAGCGTACATCATGTACGCGTAAAAATTGTCGCACCATTTGTGCAGCAATTAATGCGCTAGCTACACTCCCACAACACGTTCAGTTACGGGTTTATCTAATACAGTACCAATCATCGATTTACGTGAAAGACCTGCTAAAACGGATATCCACTTTCACAAAAGTGAGCTAACTGTTGTAAAAGTTTATAGTTATGCTGTACGGTCTTACACAAACCAAAGCCCCATATCCCAAATGATATTTTCTTTTAGCGATTCCCCATCTAAACAAGTTTTAGCTCAGCTTTAAAAACTGATAAACATCTTGAACCACATCATCGTAATGTGGATTAGTCTGCATTGTACGAGGTTGTCCTTGCATGTGCATAATACAAGTGGGTAAATTCAACTGTCCTGCTATTTCGAGTGCACCAGGTTCACGTAGTGCACGAATATCATTGATTAAATCCATGCCGACCTTTAGCTGCTTCTTTGCATCACAATTGCTTTAGAGGTATCCACTGAATCCAACAATCAAAAACGTTTTTGCACGGCTTCAACAAGAGGTATCACTCTCGTTGCAACTCTTCAGTTTCAGGCACTTCTTCCGCCATTGGTCGAGTTGATTCTCCCGCCAATATCAATAATTGTTGCACCTTCTTTGAGCATCTTTTTCAACTTGAAATAATGCCTTGTCTAGACTAAAAACTGTCCACTATCTGAAAATGAATCAGGTGTGAAATTCAAAATTCTCATAATTTGAGGGAATGATAAATCTAGACATTTGTTATTAGCATAAAGTTTCATAAAGTGCGGTCAATTTTTGAATCAAATTTAAAAGGACTAGATTATAACGGAATATAGTGATGAAAAGAATGATAATTATAATAAAAAGCCTCTAATTAGGAAGCGCTTTACTTTCTCTTCAGAATCTTTCTGAATGATTAACCGCACTTTCAGTTGTTTCTTCTTGCGGCTTTTAGCTGTGGTCTCGTGTCTTTGTTATCTTCCCAACCAGATGGTGGTGTAACAGGTTCACGATTCATCAATTGTTTGATTTGTTCTTCTTCAATGGTTTCATATTTCACTAACGCATCTTTCATGGCGTGAAGAATATCCATATTATCGATCAAAATCTGTCTTGCTCTCGCATAGTTACGATTTACAATCGCACGAACTTCTTCATCAATCGCATGCGCTGTTTCATCAGACATATGTTTTGCTTTCGCCATTGAGCGACCTAGGAATACTTCGCCCTCATCTTCGTGTAAAGAATCGGACCGAGTTTATCTGAGAAGCCCCATTGGGTCACCATATTACGAGCAATATTGGTTGCCACTTTAATATCGTTAGACGCACCGGTAGAAATATTTTCTTCACCGTAAATCAAATCTTCTGCTAAACGTCCTGCATAAAGAGTTGAAAGTTTACTTTCAATTGTTTTGGCTGATACTAATTTGATCGCCTTCAGGTAAGAAGAAAGTCAGCACCTAATGCGCGGCCACGAGGAATAATCGTAACTTTATGTACCGGATCGCGTTCAGGCACTAAGTAACCCACAATGGCGTGACCCGCTTCATGGTACGCTGTCGATTCTTTTTGTTTATCCGTCATGATCATGGTTCGACGTTCAGGTCCCATATTGATCTTTATCTTTGGCTTTTTTTCAAACTCAAGCATCGATACAGTACGTTTATTGCTACGTGCGAGCAAATAATGCCGCTTCATTAACCAAGTTCGCTAAATCCGCACCTGAATAACCTGGTGTACCACGAGCAAGTGTCATTGCATCAACATCATCAGCTACAGGGACTTTACGCATGTGAACTTTTTAAATTTGCTCACGACCTTTCACATCAGGTAAACCCACAACAACTTGACGGTCAAAACGGCCTGGACGAGTTAATGCTGGGTCAAGTACATCTGGACGGTTCGTTGCTGCAATAACGATTACGCCTTCGTTACCACCGAAACCATCCATTTCAACCAACATTTGGTTATAGGGTTTGTTCACGCTCATCGTGCCACCACCTAAAGCCTGCACCACGTTGGCGTGCCTACCGCATCAATTTCATCAATAAAAGATTAAGCATGGTGCATTTTTCTTCGCTTGCTCGAACATATCACGTACACGAGAAGCACCAACTACCCACAAACATCTCCACAAAGTCAGAACCTGAAATGGTAAAGAAAGGCACTTTTGCTTTCACCCGCAATAGCTTTTAGCTAATAAGGCTTTTACCTGTACCCTGGAGGGCCAACCATCAAAAATCCCTTTTGGAAATTTTTACCACCAGGTTTTGGAATTTTTCGGTTCACGCAAGAAATCGACCACTTCACCGACTTCTTCTTTTGCTTCATCACAACCCGCAACATCTGCAAAAGTGACTTTGATTTGGTCTTGGTTCAGCATTTTAGCGCGGCTTTTTACCAAAGCTCATGGCTTTTGCCACCACCACTCCTTGCATTTGACGCATGAAGAAAATCCATACCCATACAAGGAATAGCATTGGGAACCACGAAATTAAAATTTGTGATAATAAACTACGTTTTTCAAAAGGCGTACCTTCGATTTTGACTTTTTTATTTAATAAGTCATCTAAGAGTTTTTATCTTCCAATGGAGGCATAACAGTCATATATTTAGAACCGTCATTTTTGGTCACAGTGATTTCATTCGCATCAAAACGCGCTTCTTTCACTTTGACTATTACTCAGTCATACACAAAGGTTGTGTAATCTGTTGAGTCACTCACGCCATTGGAGTTAAAACTTTGGTAAAGCCGTCATCATGACAACTGCAACCACAACCCATAGAACTAGATTTTTGACCATATCGTTCAAGGTTTAACCTGCCTTTCTTAAGTTAATTAAAATAAAACGAGATACTATCTCATCCGTGACACAATGAAAAGCTATCAAAGCAATTATTCGCCTCTATAACCACTCGCTATAATATAAACTTCGCGCGAACGCTCACGAGAGGCTCCGGCTTACGTACTTTTACCACACTAAAGAGTGAACGAATTTCACGTAAATACTCATCAAAACCTTCCCTTGGAATACTTTGACTACAAAACTGCCTTTTTGCCAAAAACTTGCTTACATATATCTAAAGGCCAGTTCCACTAAATACATTGTGCGTGGAATATCAACCGATGGCATACCACTAAAATTTGGGCGCCATATCAGACATGACTACATCAACTTTTAGCTTCCCTCAACACGTTCTAATAATGCATTTAGCACATTTTCATCACGGAAAATCGCCTGTATCCACGCCGACAATTGATTCATATCCAGAAATATCACAAGCAATCACTCTGTCCCTTTCCCACCAATTTGGCTCACGACATACTGTGACCAGCCACCTGGTGCCGCACCGAGATCCACTACGGTCATTCCTGGTTTCTAAATAATTTATCCGTTTGTTGAATCTCATCTAATTTCAAAAGTAAGCATGAGAACGTAATTTTGCTTTATGTGCTTTCTGAACAAACGGATCTTAAAATGTTCGTTTAACCAACGAGATGAACTCGCCGAACGTTTTTCTTTTCCCATAATCTCTATCTTTGTACTATTTTTGTAGTAGTTTCGTCTATATTTGGCACAATCTGCCAAATTCAAGGCTAGACTTACCCAAAAGTGCTGAAAAACCACATTTTTCTGACCGCTCTTTTCGGCTGACTCATATTCATCTATTTAAAGGATTCTTATGACAACATTATCAACAAAACAAAACAATTTTTAAAAGGGACTTGTCATCACCTGAGCCCTAGTCGTGATAGCTATGGCGGTAACGGCTTAACCGAAGGTGTATTAGCTGAAATCGATAATGCATTAAATCATCACGAACTCATCAAAGTGAAAAATTGCTGGCGCAGATCGCGAAACCAAACAACTAATCATTGATGCGATCGTTCGAAACCAAATCATCTAACGTTCAAACCATCGGTCATATTTTGGTTCTTTATCGACCAAGCGAAGAAGGTAAAAATCCAGCTGCCTCGTAAATAATTGTTATCCCCTCAATTTGAGGGGATGTTTTTTTAGATGTAATTTACTCAATAATCTCGAACTCAACCGTTCCACCTGGTGTGGTAATATTCACGGTATCATCCAACTCTTTTCTACCAAGCCACGAGCAATCGGTGAATTCACAGAAATCAAACCTGACTTTAATATCTGCCTCATCATCGCTCCACAATTTGGTAAGTGACTTCTTCATCAGTATCGGTATTCACTAATACAACTGTCGCACTCAAAAATAACTTTTCCGTTATTTGGTGATTTAGTGACATCGATAACCTGACAATTTGCAAGTTTGCTTTCACCTCTTGAATACGCCCTTCGCAAAAAGCCTTGTTGTTCACGCGCTGCGTGATATTCTGCATTTTTCTTTTAAGTCACCATGCTCACGTGCTTCAGCAATCGCCTTAATAATTTCAGGGCGACGCTCATTCTTTAAGAAATCTAATTCTTCCGCAATAGCTCTGCACCGCGCACGGTCATTGGAATTTGTTTCATTCTTTTTCCTTGAAATTTGGTAAAAACAAAAACCACGACAACGTCTTGCAACCTTGCCGCAGTCAATGAAAAATAAAAATGATTTACTCTATTGAGTTCGGAGCTATATTATTCGTCTTGAGAAAAATAGCAACCATAACAGTACTAAAATGAGTAAAAATCGTCCATTTCGACCGCATGCTAAAGCGGCATTTATCACACTCGGCTTTTTCTTTTTCTCTCATAGCTGAAGTTGATGTCGCTTCAATCACCCAATATTTACCTAGAAGGTGCTTCTGCTGTATCATTGCCAAAAACCTCAATAAAGATCAAATTATCGCCGATTACAATGGTTCAACCTTTATGTTGCCAGCCAGTACGCAAAAGTCTTTCACAGCCGTAGCTGCTAAATTAGTATTAGGTGATGCCTTTCCAGTTTGAAACCTCACTTTTAAGTAACGGAAAAATTCAGAATAATACCTAGAAGGTGATCTTGTTGTGCAATTTACTGGTGACCCTGATCTCACCAGTGGACAACTTTATACCTTACTCGCTAATTTAAAAAATCAAGGTATTCAGAAGATTAATGGCGATCTCGTGTTAGATACCTCTGTATTTGCGAGCCACGACCGTGGATTGGGTTGATTGGAACGATCTCACCATGTGCTTTGAACTCCTCCAGCTGCAGCAAATATCGATAATAACTGTTTCTATGCAGAACTGGATGCGAAATCAACCTGTAGGTGAAAACCGTCAAAAATTAACGTTCCTGCTACAATTCCTGATTCAAGTTTTTCGGCAAGTTTATATTGCAGATCAGCAAGAAGCCGGTTATTGCCAGTTAGATCGTTGTCGTCAGACAATAATCGCTATCAGGTTAAAGGCTGTATTGCGCCAGGCAAAACCATTTGGACCTTAGCTTTGCAGTACAAGATCCAGATGCCTACGCGGCTGCTATTATTCAACGTCAACTAAAACGTCTTGGCATCGAATTTACAGGTCAGGTGAAACAGCCTCAAAAACCACAGCAAGGGCAAAAACTCGCCCAGCATTTATCTAAACCACTGCCTGAGTTATTGAAAATGATGAAAAATCAGATAACCAAATTGCAGATGCTTTATTTAGAGCGGTAGCCTACATATCACTATAAACGCCCAGCTTCATTCCATTAGGCACATTGCGGTTAAATCAGTATTACAAAAACAAGGCATTAAATTTGGTAACAGCATTTTAGCCGATGGTTCTGGCCTTTCTCGCCATAATTTGGTTGCACCGAAAACCATGCTTTCGGTCTTGGAGTTCATCGCTAAAAATGAAGACACACTACATTTAATGGAAACTTTCCTGATTGCAGGTGTGGATAGCACAATCAGCGGACGCGGTAGCTTAATTAATCCACCATTGGTTAAAAATGTCATTGCGTAAAACTGGCTCACTGAAAAGGCGTCATAACCTTGCCGGTTTTATGACCAATGCACGAGGTGAAAAAGTGGCTTTCGTTCAATTTATCAATGGTTACTCCACTGGTGATTTAGAAAGTAAGACAAAACAGAGCTCCACTTGTGCAATTTGAAAGTACACTTTATAACGATTTTTATAAAGACTAAAACGCATAAAAATGACCGCACTTCGAAATACATCAAGTGCGGTCATTTTTTCTTCGGTTTAACAAAAGAAAGAAAAAGCACCAACCTTCATGAATTTGGTGCTTTACGATTTTAGACTGTTATTAACCTTCATTGTGAATTTTCAAGGTTGCTCGCATCTTTTTCACGTTTTTCTTTGCCGAATCACTACGTTGAGAAGCGATGCTATCAGAGGTATTCTGGTGTGATATCGCCGTAATATATTCACCAGTAAAGACTGAACAATCAAAAGCCTTGAATACGCTGGGTTTTCTTGACGTACTGATTCTGTCAACGCTTCCAAGATCTTGGAAAGACTAATTTATCTACGCCAATCAATTTCGCGATTTCATCAACATTACGACCGCAGGCTATAAGTTCTTGTTTTGTTGGCATATCAATACCGTATACATTCGGATAACGAATTTCTGGTGCAGATGCAAAGTAAATTTTCTTCGCACCTGCTGCTCGAGCCATACTCAATTTGTTCAGATGTGGTACCACGAACAATAGAATCGTCGACTAACAACATATTTTTGTTTTTAAATTCTGCTTTAATCGTATTGAGCTTGCGACGGACTGAACTGATACGTTGTGCTTGCCCAGGCATGATAAATGTACGGCCAACATAGCGGTTTTTAACAAAAGCCCTTGACGATAAGGTTTGCCTAAAGATTTTTCGCAATCTGTAACGCTATGATCCGTTGAAGTTTCAGGTACAGGAATCACTACATCAATGTTGTCTGCTTCATCAGCCCATTCTTTTGCAATACCTAAATGTTCGCCCATGTAGACACGTGCCGCATAAACAGACACACCATCGATCGTCTGAATCTGGGACGAGCAAAATAGACGTACTCAAAAATACACGGATTTAAGACCGCACTTTCGGCACATTGCTCGAGCATAAAGCTTTGCCATCAAAGGTCACATAAATAGCTTCACCAGGCGCAACATCTCGCACTAAATTCAAAACCCGGCGACATCTAACGCTGACACTTTCAGAGGCAAACACATATTCTACTGAACCATTTTCTTCACGCTGACCTAGCACTAGTGGACGAATACCAAACGGATCGCGAAATGCCACCATACCATGTCCAATAATCATGGCTAAGCATGCATAGGCACCACGGATATCTTTGTGTGTCGCACGAACAGCATCAAAAAAATGTCTTCTGGATCGAGATGGTATTTATTCACTCTGTCTCAAATGGTTGGCGAGAATATTGAGAAGAAGTTCTGAATCAGATGAGTGTCATATATGACGGCGTTCTTCTTTAAATAATTTATCTTTTTAATTCGGCTGAGTTGGTTAAGTTGCCATTGAACGAGGTTAAACCATAAGGTGAGTTAACGTAGAAAGGCTGAGCTTCAGATACACTTGAACTGCCGGCTGTTGGATAACGTACATGTCCGAGGCCTGCATGACCTGCTAAACGTAACATATGTTCTTGTCTGAATACATCGCTTACAAGACCATTAGCCTTACGCAAACGAAAGCGGTTTTTCATCATCGATTGTGACAATCCCCGCTGCATCTTTGACCTCGATGCTGTAATAACGTTAATGCTGCATAAATGGATTCATTAACCGGATTTTGGCTAACGATACCGACAATTCCACACATACTGATTGACTACCTTATTGTTTAAAAGTTGAGTTTAAAAAACTAGAACTTGCTTGTAGTTGTTGGAAGAACCATTCAATAATGAAGCCGAAATGAGGAATTAATTTTGATTCTTTCCACCAATCGGTTTGTTCAAAGTTAGTGAAGGTATCCAAGAAGAATAAGATCGCAGCAACGATTAACGCGCCACGAATTAAGCCAAATGCCGCACCGAGAACACGATCTGTTCCGGTAAGTCCTGTTTTATCCACTAATTGGCTAATCACATAATTAACAATGCCACCTACGATTAAGGTTAAAACAAATAAAATGCCGATTGCTGTGCCGTTACGCACGTAGTCAGATTCGATTTGAGTGAGATAAGTGGCGAGATAAGGATAAAATTGGCTAGCGACAATAAATGCAACGACCCAACTTGCAAGGGACATCACCTCTCGCACAAACCCACGTAATAAACTCACGATAATCGAAAATGCGATGATGCCAATGATAATGTAATCAATCATTAAATAGTCTCTCAATTAAAAGGGTCGCCATTGCGACCGCAGTATTTTTACATAAAAACAACAAAAAGGGAAAACGTTTGCGTCAATTAAATTTTGAAGCCTGGCTAGATTTCTGCCAAAATGCTTTGTCTAATTTTTGCTGTGCCTTTTGTAGTACTTCTGCCAAGTGCTGATATGTCGGTTTATCTTGCACAGTTGGCAAACTTTCATGTTGTTTTCTTAAACGTTCACTAATCTCATAAAACCACTGAGAACTTTGCGGTTCTAACGGTGATTTTGCACGTTTTCCCAACCAATATAAGCCTTGAAAGTGGCATCACTAACGCACAAAGTGCGGTCAAAATAACAATCGCCAATGCAGTAAGATCCATCTTAGCATAAAGCTGTTGCCAGACCACTGCAAATACCGCCATAAAAGGCATAAATTTTTGTGCAAATTTTGTGGCTTTAATAATGCGATTTTCGGGAAAAATAATGCCGAGCTTCGCTTCTAATGGCCACGTTTGCAAATATATTTGCCCACGTTTTAAGGTTGAAAAAAATGATGACATAAAAACATCCTAGAAAATAACCGCACTTATAATACTCTAGTTTAGGTTTAATTGTCATCCCTAACTAGAAACTGTTGAAATTTTCAACTTTTTCTAATAAAAAGATCGTATTTTTGCCCTCCAGTTAATTTATTTTATACGATAAAGGTGTATTCTATGTAGGATTTATACTCCGTTCTTTTGAATGGATTTTTATTAACCTCAATCAAAAATAGGGTTCCTATGTCAAAACTTGTTCTCATCCTTAACTGTGGTAGTTCTTCATTAAAATTTGCAATCCTTGATCCTGCAACAGGTGAAGAAAAATTATCAGGCTTAGCAGAAGCATTTTACCTTCCTGAAGCTCGTATAAAATGGAAACTTAACGGTGAAAAAGGTAGCGCAGATTTAGGTGCTGGTGCAGCGCACACTGAAGCGCTTAACTTCATCGCGTCAAACATTATGACTGATGAGCTTAAAAACTCTATCACCTCGATTGGTCACCGTATCGTTCACGGTGGTGAGAAATATACTCAATCTGTTGTCGTAACAGATGAAGTGATTAAAGGTATTGAAGATGCTGCACAATTTGCACCACTTCACAACCCTGCTCACTTAATCGGTATCCGTGAAGCATTCAAAACATTCCCACACTTAAAAGATAAGAACGTTGTCGTATTTGATACAGCATTCCACCAAACCATGCCAGAAGAAGCATACTTATATGCACTTCCATACTCACTTTACAAAGAACACGGCGTACGTCGATACGGTGCACACGGTACCAGCCACTACTTCGTTTCTCGTGAAGTCGCTGAATACGTAGGCAAACCAGCAGACCAAGTAAACGCAATTATCTGTCACTTAGGTAACGGTGGTTCTGTTTCTGTGGTTCGTAACGGTAAATGTATCGACACATCTATGGGTTTAACCCCGTTAGAAGGTTTAGTCATGGGTACACGTTGTGGTGACATCGACCCTGCGATCGTTTTCTATCTATACAAAAACTTAGGTATGTCAATGGATCAAATCGAAGAGACTTTAGTAAAAAAATCAGGTCTTTTAGGTTTAACTGAAGTAACAAGCGACTGTCGTTATGCAGAAGATAACTACGACGATGCATCTAAACCAGAAGCAAAACGTGCATTAGATGTTTACAGCTACCGTTTAGCAAAATACATTGGTGCATACATGGCTGTTTTAGGTGATGATCACTTAGATGCAATCGCATTTACGGGTGGTATCGGTGAAAACTCTGCTCACGTTCGTGAATTAGCATTAGGCCACTTAAAATTATTCGGCATCAAATTAGACCAAGAACGCAACCTTGCTGCTCGCTTTGGTAAATCAGGCGTGATCACTGCTGATGACTCTGCATTCAAAGCGATCGTTCTTCCAACTAACGAAGAATTAGTAATTGCACAAGATACAGCACGTTTAGCGGGCTAATCAACTTCCTTCAAACCTGCTGAGAAATCAGCAGGTTTTTTCATTCATTAAAAGGTATATCAAAATGACTAAAGCAGTTATTCTTATTCCAACTAGCGCAGAAGCAAATTTAGCAGCAGCACTAGACGCAGCTAAAACAACAGGCGCTGTCGTATTCAATGCTGTAGAAGATGTAAAAGCCGCTCAAGCATTAATCGCAAATAATCAAAAAGACGTGTTGTTAGAAAAAATCGTGGCTGATTTCCAAGCATTAAATGCAAATCTAGTGGTTGTTAAAGGTGTTCAACCTTCAGCTCAAGCGCCTTTTGCAAACAGCTTAAACTTTGCGATTGCACAAACCTTAGATGCACAAATCATCTTAGTGGCAAACAATGAAGAAGGCACATTAGTCGAAGCCGTTGCTTCAGAATTTGGCGGTGTGAACAACACTGATATCTTAGGTGTATTTGGTGCGCAAACCGGCAAAATTAAAACCTTAGATGCTCAAGCATTAGCGAATGCAATCTCTGCACCACTTGCTCGTGAAGCGCGTATTTCTCCAGCAGCATTCCGTTTAAATTAACTGATTTAGCACGCAAAGCAGGGCAAAACCATCGTATTACCAGAAGGTGATGAACCTCGTACTGTTAAAGCGGCAGCAATCTGTGCTGAACGTGGTATCGCAAAATCGGTATTATTAGCGGATCCTGAATCAGTGAAAAAAGTTGCGGCTGAACAAGGCGTGACTTTAGGTGCTGACGTAACGATCATCAATCCAGCTGACGTACGTGAAAACTACGTTGCTCGTTTAGTTGAATTACGTAAATCTAAAGGCTTAACTGAAGAACAAGCTCGCGCACAATTAGAAGACACCGTTGTATTAGGTACGATGATGTTAGAAGCAGGCGAAGTAGATGGTTTAGTCTCTGGTGCCGTTCACACCACTGCAAATACCATTCGTCCACCGATGCAAATCATTAAAACCGCACCAGGTAGCTCAATTATCTCGTCTGTATTCTTCATGTTATTACCAGACCAAGTATTAGTGTATGGTGACTGTGCTGTAAACCCAGAACCAACCGCTGAACAACTGGCTGAAATCGCAATCCAATCTGCTGAATCTGCAAAAGCATTTGGTTTAAATCCGAAAGTGGCAATGCTTTCTTACTCAACCGGTACTTCTGGTTCTGGTCAATCTGTAGAGAAAGTGAAAGAAGCTACCCGTATTGCACAAGAAAAACGTCCTGATTTATTAATCGACGGTCCATTACAATACGATGCAGCGGTAATGAAAGATGTAGCAGCGTCTAAAGCACCAAACTCTAAAGTAGCAGGTCAAGCAAACGTATTTGTATTCCCTGATATCAACGCAGGTAACATCGGCTATAAAGCGGTTCAACGTTCTGCTGATTTAGTCGCTGTAGGCCCAATGCTTCAAGGTATGCGTAAACCGGTTAATGACTTATCTCGTGGTGCATTAGTGGATGATATCATCTACACCATCGCATTAACCGCAATCCAAGCAACCCAAGCTTAATTAAAGCCATCGTTGTAAAACACTAAAGAAAATAACCGCACTTTTAATGATTCAAAGTGCGGTTATTTTTAGACTTGTTTTTAATGTCTATTCTACAGATTTTAAGTATTCAACCAGCTTCTAAGCCAATTTCTCTTCTCCACCCTAAAAGCAAATCAGGCAGTTTTGTCATATCTTCATTTTTTAGCCAAACCCATTTGATGAGATCTTCTAAATTTCGTTTACTCGCCAGAATATCAAGGGTTAATCCTTTTGGGGTCAGTTCATAAGCTTTTTCTTGTAATAATCGAATTGCCTTTTTATAACGAGGATCATCCACAATACGCACTAAACGTTTAGGATAATCATAAGGGGAAATTCGGCGGCTTTGTGCTAACAATTGAAGCATTTTTTGACCACGCACACGAACTTCATTTTCAGATAATCCAAGCGCTAACATTTCTGATGTATTACGAGGATTATTTTTTGCTACTTTCCAAAGGTTGTCAGATTTCACCACATAAGAAAGGGCTAAGTTTCGTGCCATTGCGGTTTCTTGTCGCCATTTGGCCAATAGCTGTAAACGGGCTAATTCGAGCGGATTCAATTTCCAAACATTCGGAATCTCTAAATAGGCTTTTGTTTGGATCGCGATCGTCTAATTTACTGGTTTTCGAGATGGCAAGCTGGCAATCATCAATGACTGCTTGAAGCCAAGGTGATTGCGCTAATTCTATTTGCATTTTTGATAGACTGGCAAGAGATACCATACATCCCCTGCAGCATATTGTAGCTGTACGGGGTGAAAGTGGGACGTTTTAGCCGGTTTGTACGCGTTGCCCCTTTATCCATTTCAATGCCCTAAATAATGTAACACCAATTTGGCTAGACCCGCTGAATTAGCAAAACCCTAGAAAACGTGCCATAATTTGCGTATCCATCATAGGGTTGTGGAAGTGCATCAAACTCTTGTAAAGAAAAACCAATAAATCTTCATTACAAGCATGCAAAGATTTTTGTTACCTGCTGATCGCGTAATAATTCCACAAAAGGTGAAAAAAATCAGTGATGGATAAAGGATCGATCAATGAAACACGTTCACCATCATAAAGTTGAATTAATCCTAATTTAGGATAATAGGTTGATATCCCGCATAAATTCGGTATCTAAAGCGACCGCACTTTTGCTGACGAGCTAACTGACAAACCTGAGCCAGTTCTTCATTATTTTTGAATTAACGTAAAGTGCGGTTGATTTTGGCATTCTTTTATCATTGTAATAGGATGTATTTTTCAAATAGAGGTACAGACTAAACAGGGATATGAGTACATATCCCTGATTTAATTAATGTTGCGCGCTTTTTGCTATTTCTTCATCACGCAGTACGCGTCTTAAAATTTTGCCTACATTACTTTTTCGGCAATTCATCACGAAACTCAATGTCTTTCGGGAACTTTATAACCCAGTGAGATGTTGTCGACAATGTTGGCGTAATTCATCACGCGTGAGGCTATCATCTTTCTTCACAACGAAGATTTTGATAGTTTCTCCCTGTCACTTCATGTGGCACACCAATAGCGACCACTTCAGCGACTTTATAATTTAGCATCACCACATCTTCGATTTCATTTGGATAAACGTTAAAGCCAGAAACCAAGATCATGTCTTTTTGCGGTCAACAATACGGAGGCTATAGCTTTCATCCATAATGACGATATCACCCTGTTGCCATCCAGCCATCTTTAAGCACTTCAGCTGTCGCTTCAGGACGTTGCCAATAACCACGCATGACTTGTTCACCTTTAACCCAAAGCTCTCCGGCTTCACCAAGTTGTGCTTCGAGCCATCGTCTTTGATAATTTTAATATCGGTATTTGGCACTGGTACACCGATTGTACCATTGTGTTTCACCACATTAATCGGACAAGCGGCAATTAGCGGTGAACATTCTGTCATGCCATAGCCTTCAATGATGTTACAGCCGGTTAAATCATGCCAACGCGTTGCGACCGATTGTTGGATCGCCATACCGCCGCCAACAGAAAGCTTTAATCGTGAAAAATCCACTTCTTTGAAATTTTCATTATTAAGCAGCGCATTAAACAAGGGTATTTACTCCTGTAATCGCTTCAAAAGCGGTATTTTTTTGAGTTCTTTCACAAAGCCATCAATATCACGTGGATTCGTAATTAAGAGTGCGGTAACGCCAAGCTCTAAGAAAAGTAAACAGTTTACCGTTAAGGCAAAAACATGATAAAGCGGTAAAGCCAGTACAGCAATGCGTTGCTTCGCATGATCGCCAATAAATGGCTCTGCAATCCACTTCGCTTGGAAAAATATTGGTAATAATATTGCCATGTGTCAGCATTGCACCTTTGGCAACACCTGTTGTACCGCCTGTATACTGTAAAAAGCTAAATCTTCACGATCCACTTGTGGACGAACATATTGGCGATATTTACCAATACTCAGCACTTCACGGAAAGTCACTGCATTCGGTAATTTATATTTTGGCACTAACTTTTTGACGTATTTCACCACAAAATTGACCAAATTACGCTTACCAAAAGAAAGCTGATCGCCCATTCTTGTTAAAATCACGTGTTTCACTTTAGTGTTAAATACAATTTTTTCTAAGGTTGAAGCAAAGTTTGAAACCACAACAATGGCTGTTGCGCCGCTATCTTGTAACTGATGTTCTAATTCACGTGGGGTATAAAAGTGGATTTACGTTTACCACAACTAAACCCTGCACGTAAAGATACCGAAAAGCGCAATAGGATATTGCAATAAATTCGGCATCATCAATGCAACACGCTCACCACGTTCTAACTTCAATTCATTTTGTAAATAAGCGGCAAATGCACGGCTACGCTCTTCTAATTTACGGAATGTTAAAACCTGCCCCATGTTAATATAGGCAGGGACGGTCTGGGTGCTCACGAATTGCTTTTTATCTAAAAATATCGAGAATCGAATCATATTTTTGAGGTATCCAGCGTGGTAGGTGAACCTTCTGGATAATTTTGAAACCAAACTTTTTCCATTTTTTATCCTTATTCTTTGGAAAATTTTCTTAATTTTATCATGTAGTTAATAGAGATAATAGCGAATTTCAGGCTCACCATACCAATAATATGGTCGTCTACCGAAAAAAAGCCCCAATCATCCCACATATCATCTGGATAATAATAGCTTTGAGAAAGCTTCCAGACACGATAATGATTGGTTTTGAATAACCGGATAAATATAGTTGGCTGATCGACCTTGCCTTGTTCTGTTTTTCAACAAGGTGCCGCCAATTGTAATAAATTGATCTTTTTAAAGCTTTTCTGGCTCCACAAAAACCATCAAGATAAGTGATAAAACGTCCATTAGGCTGTTCATCAATCATAGGTTTTGCTGAGGTTGAATAAACTGGATAGCTTAATACTTCAATTTTAGTTTTATTCGGCAAGGCTTGTGCGGTTAATACTTTTCCACCTAAACGAATTGATTTGCACTGACAGCTATAATCACTCGGTTGAATTGAAGATAATGATTTTAAAGTAAACTGCTCTTTTTCCAGCCCTTTCGGTGCATTGACACATCCCACTAGTGTGGCTCGAAAGTGCGGTCAAAAACTAAGATCGTTTTTATTCATCTTCAACTCCTTTTTGAAAAATTATTCACGCCCAGGTAATTTTTTCCAAGTTACTTCATTACGCAAATAAACCGGTTCAATTTCTAAGGCGGATATGATTTTATTCTGAGCATAATCTGTTAAAGCAAGCTCAAGCATATATTGTGCAGAAGGTAAAATAATATCACTCCCTTCTAAACCACTGTCTTTAAATTGAGGATATGCAGCCCAACCTGTTCCGACTCTATAAGCGGTTAAATCTGAAAGTTGTTCAAGCACTTTTTCTGGTTGGCAAACTTGTTCTTCAATGACTGGGCTCCATTGGAAAAACTCACCAAATTCTGACCGCACTTTTTCTCGTTTTACTTGAGAAACATAAACTTCATTCATTCTCGCATCAATGGCAGCTGCCACATTTTCAGCTTGATGTAATTCAAATGCGGCCTGAGCCATTGCTGTTAAATTTGATACCGCAATAACAGGTAAATCAGCACCAAATGCAAGTCCCTGAGCAATCCCAGCACCGACACGAACACCAGTAAAACTACCCGGGCCGCGTCCAAATGCTAACGCATCCACTTGTTTCAAATTGATACCTGAATTGGCAAGTAACTCATCAACCATTGGAAGAATACGTTTGGTATGTGTACGTTGTGCTAATTCATCTAGATGTGTTTTTTCGCCTTTATGCCAAAGTGCAACAGAACAGGCTTCTGTTGAAGTATCAAGTGCTAATAAGGTGATATTTTTCATTATTAATCCATTTTCTCATTTTGTAAGAATTGTACCACTTTGTTGAGATCTCGGGTACGGGTTGAATTAGGTAAACTTTTTAGAAAGGTTTCGCCATAATTTCGCATCACAAGACGATTGTCACAAATAATTACCGCACCACGATCCGTTACATCTCGAATTAGACGTCCTACACCTTGTTTCAGCGTAATAACCGCTTCAGGGATCTGTATATCATTAAACGGATCACCTCCTTGTAATCGGCAATCTTCAATACGTGCTTTTAGTAAAGGTTCATCTGGTGCGGTAAAAGGCAATTTATCAATAATGACTAAGGAAAGGGCATCACCACGGACGTCCACACCTTCCCAAAAGCTAGAGGTGGCAACCAATACACTATGGGTTTCCTGAATAAATTGTTCGAGTAATTTTGCTTTAGGCATTTCACCTTGTAATAAGATAGAAAGCTCACTATTTTCTCTAAAATACTCTGCCAAGCCTCTCATCATTAAATAAGAAGTACAAAGCACAAAGCATCGCCCTTTATTCGCTTCAATGATAGGCAACAATATTTCACCAAGAGATTGTAACGTATTATTTTGATTCGTTGCGGGTAAATAACGTGGCACGCAAAGTAGCGATTGATTAGGATAATCAAAAGGACTGTGAAGAATTTTTTTGTTCTGCTTGCTCAATACCAAGTCGCTGACAGAAATGATTGAAAAGTGCCGCCGACTTCAAGAGTCGCTGAGTGAAAAATCAAGCGGCTTCTTTTATTATTTAGTTGTTCACCAAATTTATCTGCGACAGTGAGTGGCGTAATATGTAAACCAAATTGTCGTCCCATACTTTCGTACCAATAACAATAACCAACAATGGCCGTATCACAAAGACGCGTTAATTGATTCTTGATACTTTCAGTGCGTTCAAAAATACTATCCAAAGTCTGAGAGCGACCTAATGCAATCTTGATAACTTCAGAAAGAAACTCAATTTTTTTCTTGTAATAATTCAACCGATTTTTTTGACCGCACTTTGCTTAAATAGCTCACGCCAATTTCTCGCTGATTTCCTTCCCCAAGAAGAAGACGAAAATCCTGAATAACTTTTAAGCAATGTATCTGCAGTAGTGCCAAGCTGTGGCATATCTTTCAATTCTGTTCGATAAACAATATTGATATCTTTACATAAATCAAATAGCTGGCGAGAGGTTAATGATTGACCAAAATACTGGCTTGCAATATCGGGAAGTTGATGTGCTTCATCAAAAATAATAACTTCTGCATTAGGAATAAGCTCACCAAAGCCACTTTCTTTTACCGCCATATCAGCAAAGAAAAGATGATGATTTACTACTACAAGATCTGCGTTTAGTGCTTTTTTACGAGCTTGTGCAACATAGCATTCAACGTAGTTAGGACAATCTGTTCCCAAACAACTTTCTGCCGTACTCGTCAATTGAGGTAAAATTGGGCTATCTTCAGCCAATTCAATACATTCTGTCAAATCACCTGTTTTCGTTGCATTATTCCATTTTCTGACTTTACTTAAATCGGCTAAAACAGATTTATCCCCAAGCACACCTTGAGCAATAACTTGATCCAGACGCTCCAAACATAAGTAATTAGATCGCCCTTTTAATAACGCAATTTTTCCTGAATAATTTAAGGCTTTTTTTATGGCGGGAAGATCTCTTGAAAAGAGTTGATCTTGTAGATTTTTAGAGCCGGTTGAAATAATCGTTTTCTTTCCAGCAATGAGTGCCGGCGCCAAATAAGCAAAAGTCTTTCCAGTACCTGTTCCAGCTTCTACAACAAGCGGTCGCTTATGTTGAATAGCATATCCTACAAATTGAGCCATTTCGAGCTGTTCTGCTCGTGGCTTAAATCCTTTGATATTCTTACTCAATTCGCCATCACTGGAAAAAATCTTACTTATCTGTTTTTTCATAATTATTGCTATCTAGAAATAGGCGAAGATTTTATCATTATTAGACTCATTTATATATGAATTCTAATATTTTATATAAAACAAAAACCCCAAGCCATTCAGCTCGGGGTTCTACATTCAGTACCTGGCGGTGTCCTACTCTCACATGGGGAAACCCCACACTACCATCGGCGCATCGGCGTTTCACTTCTGAGTTCGGTATGGGGTCAGGTGGGACCACCGCTCTATCGCCGCCAGGATTATTCCTTTAATAACTTTTCTCTCTCTCTGCTCTCACTATCTCTAGTGCTCACAACCAAACAAGCTGATTTACTTCAAAACTTTCTTCTTCATCTCTGAGTCTTTTTATTTTAGTCTTACAACCTCAAAAAAACCCTTGAGCGTTGTATAGTTAAAGCCTCTCGGGCAATTAGTATCTGTTAGCTCAACGGCTCGCACCGCTTACACACCAGACCTATCTACGTCTTAGTCTTAAACAACCCTTACAGATTTTAAATCTGGGAGAACTCATCTCTTGGCAAGTTTCGTGCTTAGATGCTTTCAGCACTTATCTCTTCCGCACTTAGCTACCCGGCAATGCGTCTGGCGACACAACCATTACCGTTGGTGGCCGAGGCTAGCCTAATTATCAAATCAGCTCGAAAAGAGCTGATTTTTTTCTACCAAGCAAACTCTTCATCATCGAAATTACTTTTAGCCGTTTCTTCTGTACATAAAATACTAGTAAGCTGCTGCCCTTTATATTTTACATCGACACCACTTTCAGTCGTGTGATCAATAGAATCTAAATTAACATAAACTTGGTAAATATATTCGCCTTTTTGGAATGACATTATTGACCAACGCCCTCTGCCAATACCAGTCCATCTTTCTGATCGCCCAAGTAGTTCAGATTTTTATTACGCAACGTTAATTCATTCTTAGATGCTGATCCAAATTTATATTCATAAATCTCATCGTTTATTTTATTCACTTCAATATATTTATTATTCGTGGTTTTACACGAAAAAATAGTGTTAGCTTCTGCCGATTGAGCAAACCAAATTGCCCCGAAAAGGAGGGATACAAGTGCTAGTTTTTTCATGGTTATGCTCCAAATTTTCTCTTGTTTTATTAAAATTACGGCGGTGATTGTATCATAGAATCAACGCTTTGCTAAAAATATTGAAAAAAATCCATAAACAAAAAAACCCCAAAGCCATTCAGCTCGGGGTTCTACATTCACTACCTGGCGGTGTCCTACTCTCACATGGGGATGCCCCACACTACCATCGGCGCATCGGCGTTTCACTTCTGAGTTCGGTATGGGGTCAGGTGGGACCACCGCTCTATCGCCGCCAGGATTATTCCTTTAATAACTTTTCTTTTCTCTACTCTGCTCTCACTATCTCTAGTGCTCACAACCAAACAAGCTGATTCACTTCAAAACTTTCTTCTTCATCTCTGAGTCTTTTTATTTTAGTCTTACAACCTCAAAAACCCTTGAGCGTTGTATAGTTAAGCCTCTCGGGCAATTAGTATCTGTTAGCTCAACGGCTCACACCGCTTACACACCAGACCTATCTACGTCTTAGTCTTAAACAACCCTTACTGTCTTAAAGACAGGGAGAACTCATCTCAAGGCAAGTTTCGTGCTTAGATGCTTTCAGCACTTATCTCTTCCGCACTTAGCTACCCGGCAATGCGTCTGGCGACACAACCGGAACACCAGTGGTGCGTCCACTCCGGTCCTCTCGTACTAGGAGCAGCCCCTTTCAATTCTCCAACGCCCACGGCAGATAGGGACCGAACTGTCTCACGACGTTCTAAACCCAGCTCGCGTACCACTTTAAATGGCGAACAGCCATACCCTTGGGACCTACTTCAGCCCCCAGGATGTGATGAGCCGACATCGAGGTGCCAAACACCGCCGTCGATATGAACTCTTGGGCGGTATCAGCCTGTTATCCCCGGAGTACCTTTTATCCGTTGAGCGATGGCCCTTCCATTCAGAACCACCGGATCACTATGACCTACTTTCGTACCTGCTCGACTTGTCTGTCTCGCAGTTAAGCTTGCTTATACCATTGCACTAACCTGACGATGTCCGACCGTCATTAGCAAACCTTCGTGCTCCTCCGTTACTCTTTGGGAGGAGACCGCCCCAGTCAAACTACCCACCAGACACTGTCCGAGACCACGTTTCGTAATCTTCGTTAGAACATCAAACGTTAAAGGGTGGTATTTCAAGGACGACTCCATAATCACTGGCGTGACTACTTCTAAGTCTCCCACCCTATCCTACACATCAAAAATTCAATGTTCAGTGTCAAGCTATAGTAAAGGTTCACGGGGTCTTTCCGTCTAGCCGCGGGTACACCGCATCTTCACGGCGATTTCAATTTCACTGAGTCTCGGGTGGAGACAGCCTGGCCATCATTATGCCATTCGTGCAGGTCGGAACTTACCCGACAAGGAATTTCGCTACCTTAGGACCGTTATAGTTACGGCCGCCGTTTACTGGGGCTTCGATCAGGAGCTCTCTTTCGATTACACCATCAATTAACCTTCCAGCACCGGGCAGGGCATCACACCCTATACGTCCACTTTCGTGTTTGCAGAGTGCTGTGTTTTTAATAAACAGTTGCAGCCAGCTGGTATCTTCGACCGGTTCAACCTTCATCCGCAAGGGACTACAATCTACGCCGGCGCACCTTCTCCCGAAGTTACGGTGCTATTTTGCCTAGTTCCTTCACCCGAGTTCTCTCAAGCGCCTGAGTATTCTCTACCTGACCACCTGTGTCGGTTTTCAGTACGGTTTAGATAAACCTGAAGCTTAGTGGCTTTTCCTGGAAGTGTGGTATCGGTTACTTCAGCTCCGTAGAGCCTCGTCATCATCTCTCGGTGTTAAAGAAGTCCGGATTTGCCTAAACTTCACACCTACCAACTTAAACGCACATATCCAACAGTGCGATAACCCTAACCTGCTCCGTCCCCACATCGCAGTTTATCCAAGTACGGGAATATTAACCCGTTTCCCATCGACTACGCTTTTCAGCCTCGCCTTAGGGGGCCGACTCACCCTGCCCCCGATTAACGTTGGACAGGAACCCTTGGTCTTCCGGCGAACGGGTTTTTCACCCGTTTTATCGTTACTTATGTCAGCATTCGCACTTCTGATACGTCCAACAGCCCTCTCGAGCCATCTTCATCCGCTTACAGAACGCTCCCCTACCCAACAGACTTTCGTCTGATGCCGCAGCTTCGGTGCTATATTTGAGCCCCGTTACATCTTCCGCGCAGGCCGACTCGACTAGTGAGCTATTACGCTTTCTTTTAAATGATGGCTGCTTCTAAGCCAACATCCTAGCTGTCTAAGCCTTCCCACTTCGTTTCCCACTTAATATAGACTTTGGGACCTTAGCTGGCGGTCTGGGTTGTTTCCCTCTCCACGACGGACGTTAGCACCCGCCGTGTGTCTCCTGAGTATCACTCTTCGGTATTCGTAGTTTGCATCGGGTTGGTAATCCGGGATGGACCCCTAGCCGAAAACAGTGCTCTACCCCCGAAGGTGTCCGCTCAAGGCTCTACCTAAATAGATTTTCGGGGAGAACCAGCTATCTCCCGGTTTGATTGGCCTTTCACCCCCAGCCACAAGTCATCCGCTAATTTTTTTCAACATTAGTCGGTTCGGTCCTCCAGTTAGTGTTACCCAACCTTCAACCTGCCCATGGCTAGATCACCGGGTTTCGGGTCTATACCTTGCAACTCAGACGCCCAGTTAAGACTCGGTTTCCTTCGGCTCCCCTATTCGGTTAACCTCGCTACAAAATATAAGTCGCTGACCCATTATACAAAAGGTACGCAGTCACCCTTAAAGGGCTCCCACTGCTTGTACGTACAAGGTTTCAGGTTCTATTTCACTCCCTCACCGGGGTTCTTTTTCGCCTTTCCTTCACAGTACTGGTTCACTATCGGTCAATCAGGAGTATTTAGCCTGGAGGATGGTCCCCCCATCTTCAAACAGGATATCACGTGTCCCGCCCTACTTGTCGTTAGCTTAGTACCATGACCTGGACTTCGAGTACGGGGCTATCACCCTGTATCGCCAAGCTTCCCAGCTTGTTCCTCTGTCTCTGCCATTATCACTAACAGGCTCCTTCGCGTTCGCTCGCCGCTACTAACGAAATCTCGGTTGATTTCTTTTCCTCGGGGTACTTAGATGTTTCAGTTCTCCCGGTTTGCCTCACTTACCCTATGGATTCAGTAAGTGATAGTAGATTCTTCATCTACTGGGTTTCCCCATTCGGACATCTTGGATTAAACGCCTCTTATCGACTCATCCAAGCTTTTCGCAGATTAGCACGTCCTTCGTCGCCTCTGATTGCCAAGGCATCCACCTTGTACGCTTAGTCACTTAACTATACAACCTCAAAAATTCTTGATGTTGCGTTTTCAACTAAACACTTGATTGCTTTTGTTCAATCAAGATTTTTTTCTTACTCAGACTTTTTCTTATCCTTTAAAAGGACTTGAAAGTCTCTTCAGTTTTTCAGCTTGTTTCCTGGTTGTTAAAGAACAGAAATAACATTTTTCAGTTATCATCGTTAAATAAACTCATTAAAAGCACTTTTAAAGCATTAAATCTCAATTTACTTAACGATGATAAGTGGTGGAGATAAGCGGGATCGAACCGCTGACCTCCTGCGTGCAAGGCAGGCGCTCTCCCAGCTGAGCTATATCCCCATGTCATCGTTTATTTATCACCTTATTCACCTTCATCACTCACTCAGTTTGAGTGGTGGGTCTGAGTGGACTTGAACCACCGACCTCACCCTTATCAGGGGTGCGCTCTAACCACCTGAGCTACAGACCCAAGGGAATAACGGCTTTCTGCTCGATATTGTCTACAATATATCAATCAATCTGTGTGGACACTTATTGTCTCTCGTTTTTGGTAAGGAGGTGATCCAACCGCAGGTTCCCCTACGGTTACCTTGTTACGACTTCACCCCAGTCATGAATCATACCGTGGTAAACGCCCTCCCGAAGGTTAAGCTATCTACTTCTGGTACAACCCACTCCCATGGTGTGACGGGCGGTGTGTACAAGGCCCGGGAACGTATTCACCGCAACATTCTGATTTGCGATTACTAGCGATTCCGACTTCATGGAGTCGAGTTGCAGACTCCAATCCGGACTTAGACGTACTTTGTGAGATTCGCTCCAGCTCGCACTCTCGCTTCCCTCTGTATACGCCATTGTAGCACGTGTGTAGCCCTACTCGTAAGGGCCATGATGACTTGACGTCATCCCCACCTTCCTCCGGTTTATCACCGGCAGTCTCCTTTGAGTTCCCGACCAAATCGCTGGCAACAAAGGATAAGGGTTGCGCTCGTTGCGGGACTTAACCCAACATTTCACAACACGAGCTGACGACAGCCATGCAGCACCTGTCTCAGAGTTCCCGAAGGCACCAATCCATCTCTGGAATGTTCTCTGGATGTCAAGAGTAGGTAAGGTTCTTCGCGTTGCATCGAATTAAACCACATGCTCCACCGCTTGTGCGGGCCCCCGTCAATTCATTTGAGTTTTAACCTTGCGGCCGTACTCCCCAGGCGGTCGATTTATCACGTTAGCTACGGGCGCCAAGCTTAAAGCTCAACCCCCAAATCGACATCGTTTACAGCGTGGACTACCAGGGTATCTAATCCTGTTTGCTCCCCACGCTTTCGCACATGAGCGTCAGTACATTCCCCAAGGGGCTGCCTTCGCCTTCGGTATTCCCTCCACATCTCTACGCATTTCACCGCTACACGTGGAATTCTACCCTCCCTAAAGTACTCTAGCGACCCAGTATGAAATGCAATTCCCAGGTTAAGCCCGGGCTTTCACACCTCACTTAAGTCACCGCCTGCGTGCCCTTTTACGCCCAGTTATTCCGATTAACGCTCGCACCCTCCGTATTACCGCGGCTGCTGGCACGGAGTTAGCCGGTGCTTCTTCTGTAGTTAACGTCAATCACCCTAGTCTATTAAACTAAATGCCTTCCCTCGCTACCGAAAGAACTTTTACAACCCGAAGGCCTTCTTCATTCACGCGGCATGGCTGCGTCAGGGTTGCCCCCATTGCGCAATATTCCCCACTGCTGCCTCCCGTAGGAGTCTGGGCCGTGTCTCAGTCCCAGTGTGGCTGGTCATCCTCTCAGACCAGCTAGAGATCGTCGGCTTGGTGAGCCTTTACCTCACCAACTACCTAATCCCACTTGGGCTCATCCTATGGCATGTGGCCCGAAGGTCCCACACTTTCATCTTCCGAT
>BNJU01000302.1_pt1 | contig 70724 bp, 76 predicted proteins | sample 8539281 | NCBI WGS metagenome assembly BNJU01 (sample SAMD00202456, study PRJDB9452) | human saliva metagenome | isolation source: human saliva | place: Japan | reverse complement strand
GCAATTTCGCCTATATGCAGGATATTTCCTCATAATTGGGCGAAGCTCAAAGTAGCATCCATCAATGAAAGCAATCACTAGACCAGCCCAAACAAGTAGCTACACCATAGCATCTCGTCTTTTCTCTGAGTTTATTCTTAATCCGCTCTTTAACCTCAGCGACCTCATCCACTAAATCACTTTTGAGCCTGTTCTGTAAGCACATGTATGGGCAACAGCATTGAAGCACCTCGCAATTTAGTAGCACTAGCTCCTCAAAGCAGGATCACCTTTGTATACCTCTGCAGCAAATCATCCAAGTATACGTAGTGAGGGTCTGGTTTTCACTCGAATCCCAGCCGTAAGAACAATGCTATTCAAATTCTTTTTCTTTTTTCCTAAACCTGTTGCCACGTCTTTAAACTCCTGTGAGAACTCTGCCTTAGGAAGCGATTCTCAAGATAACTACGAGGAGATTCTCGCGATGAAGCAACTCCGTACGCAGTAAGAGAGGAATAAGCAGCCCATCGCACTTCATCCAGCCACTCATTTACCTTGCGATCCTCTCTCGTAGCGTATTCCCTTGAAAGGAGATCAAAGAGTTCCTTCGCTTTTCTCGTTTCAGGTGTAAGGGACTCATTCTCTGGATCTCCATCTTCTTTATGCTTTTAGACGAAATTTATCCCATTCATTCCCAACGCTCCTAAGCATTTCCTCAAAGTAGACTAAATAATCTCGAATAAGAGGGTCATTTCCAAGGACACCCTCTCGACTACTAGTGAACCGATCTATACGGCCTCCATCATCCAAGTTGTTGATATGAATCTGCCCATATAAGTAACTTGCGTCATGCTTTGAACTACTGATATTTCTGAAGAAGTCTTTTTCCGAATGACCGTTAACAAAAGTTCAATGCCAAGCTCTCATCTGATAGTCCTCTAACCTTTAAAATGGCTTGGCTTTCTACGGACAAATAAAAACCAGAAAAAGGCAAGTTAGGGGCAGCTATTGGGTTATCTATCTTACACAAAGACGTCTCTTTAACAGGATCGCATAAATCCAAGGAATGGATCATTAAAAACCATCTGTCTTCCAAATAAATTCCGTTGCAGCAGCCAAATCAGAGAGCGCACGTGACTAATTCCCCGTTGATGTAGATAGAGGAATTCTTTATCAATCAGAGAAAAGCGGAAGTGCAGAGCGACCAGCTTACAAATGTACTCCATGCGATTGCGAATACCATCATTAGCCGATCAAATATGATGAGGTACCCTGTTCTTGCAGCAAGGTCTCTGATTGATTAAAAGCTTCTGCACTGGGAGTCCCAAGGCTATACTCATTTGAGTTCAAATCATCTTTAATAGCTTTGTCTAACTCTTCATTATTTATCACGCCTCCGACAAGCTCTCCCCCCTTTACTTTACTCAGAATTGTAATATTCTTAGCACAAGACAACAGGGCTAATTTTCCAATGCCCTTACGCCCGATGAAGGGACGCCCCTTTTGAGTCTTAGACAGCCCTGTACGCTTAGTATACCCGATCTTTAGGAACTTATCCTGAAAGTCCTTCACTCATTCCGATCCATCATCACAGATGGACATCGTATTATTATCCCTGTCAATCTCAACCCAGACATTGGTAGCATCTGCATCCCAAGAGTTGGAGATCGCTCACCGAGGATGGTGATAAAATACGATACAGATTTCGCCCAAGATGATTCAATATCTCGAGCGAAATATTGAAATCGAAACTCGTTCTTCATGGTTTATCTCTTTCAAGGTGATTAACTATACTCATACCGATTATCTCCTAATCGAGGAGGCACAGCGTTCCCAATATCGAGAAGCTGTAGTGATTGGGACCGCATCTTCATTGACAAAGAAGCGATAAGAGGCTGGAAGGTCTAATCAGCGCAGCCCTCTTGGGGTAATAGCTCTATTTTACCGGGATGTCCAAAGCGACCATTTCCCCCATCCAGTGCACTGAGTTGTCATCGTCGGGGCAGGTTTATCCCAACGCATACGACCATACACTGACCGAAAGTCTGACCAGAAGCCTTCTTGTGACATTCAAGCTGCAACTCCTTTTGGCCAATCCTTCCAACTCTCCATAAGGTTAATCACATTTCTCTTGATTAAGAGGACTTTAGTGCTTTGCTCGATGAGGATCATGCGGGTCAGCTTCTCCAGCCACAAGCGCAGGTAGCTTCCTATTACATCAGCCGTAGTCACGTACTCTTTCGGGCTTATTAGTCGGAGGAAGAAGTAATATCCCAAAGCGAGATGTTAAAAGGACAAGACGCTTACGAGTCTGAGGAATACCATAGTCAGGACAGTAGACGACGGAGACACTTACCGATACCCTTTGGCTCTCTCGTCAAATCAACAAAGTCCCAAGACATCTTTTCTCGGAATGCAGCTATCTGAGGCACATTCTCCATCGTCTATATAGGGGCTTTACCTCCTTAATGATTCGTCTAAACTCATAAAGCAAATCATACTTAGAGGCATCCTTTTCCTTATTCTTAAAGGCATAAGAAGAGAAAGGCTGACAGGGCGCACACCCAGCGAGAACGCGATTCCCTCTGTAAGTACTGCCTCAAGACTTCATCTGCTTCTAACTTAGCTATATCTTGTAGAAGACATCTTGCCCAGTATTACTTTTCTGTAACATAAGTATGTCTTATCAAGGTCATATCCAGAGACGATCATTCAACCCTACTAAGCTCAACCCATAACTTGAAATCCCACCTATGCCGCAGAATAGATCAACGACTTCAACTGGAAGAGGACTAACACTGGGCATAGTACAAGTGACAGAGGGCTATACACGCTAACTTCTTTTAATGATGTAAGAGAGATACTGATATGCAAATTTATGAACTTCCCCATATACATTCATGATATATAGATGAATACGTGAAAAGCATCACGTAAACTCACAGCAAAAGTATCTCTAGGGTTTTTCCACTTCAAAGTTACTATAAAATGACCTACCTCCGATAGGGGTTCTCATCCTGTCTCCACAAGGGTGGAGAGCGGGGGCTACGGAGGAGGCGAGAGGGAGATGAGAGGAGGAATAGCAACCTATATAGGTCGGTGGGCTGACCTATATAGGTCCACTGACGATCTATATTGGTCGGAGAAGGACCTATATGATTCACCACCGACCTATATAGGTTCATAGCACCCTCTTCGGGAGGAGGGGCAGGAGAAATTTGGCGGGAGAATAAACCTTCGGGGACGGGACTCTATATATAGCGAAAGCAAAAGCTCTAATATAAAAAGCTCATATAATAGGTACGCGCGAGGGAGAGCGGGCAAATGCTCAGCCACACCCACCCGAAGCGAGGCTCATAGCCCAGGGAAAAGCCAGACGGCTGACCTCACAGCCTCGATTTATAGTATCTTCTCGATTTATAGTATCTTTACATACCCCTATCCCGCCCCACTGCCCCGCACCACCAGCGGTGACGAAGTGGCGGGAAGTCCTTTCGACAGCCCCACCCACGGGGCACTCTTCATCAAAAGACAAACCAACAATACAACCCCACAAGAATTATGACGCATCAACGCCTTACCGTCTCGTGCCTAGCCTCCGCTCCTCACCGCAGGGATCACGCTCCTGCCCGCCTGCTCCAGTCAGTCGGCTCAGCAGGGACAAGCTCAAGGCCCTCAGGAACTCCCAGTACGCACCCTCTCCGCAGGCGACTTCTCCGCCGACAACAGTTACCCCGCCGTCATCCGAGGCGAGGACGATGCCGAGATCCGCCCCAAGGTATCGGGCTTCATCACCAAGGTCTACGTCACCGAAGGTCAGAGCGTGAAGGCAGGTCAACCCCTCTTCCACCTTGACGACGTCACCTATCGCGCCGCCGTCTCGCAGGCTACCGCCAGCCTCTCCGCTGCACAGGCCTCACTCGCCACGGCGCAGCTCAACCAGCGCAATAGCCAGGATCTCTAGCCAAGAACATCATCAGCCAGAGCAACTACGAAGAGGTCTCCAACGCCCTGAAGAGCGCTGAGGCCAATGTCGCCGTCGCCAAGGCCGCCCTCGTCTCGGCACGCGAGAACCTCTCCTACTGCACTGTCACCAGCCCCGTCTCGGGCGTCGTCGGCTCCATCAACTACCGCGTGGGGAACCTCGTCAGCCCCCAGAGTGCTTCGCCCCTGACGCAGGTATCAAATACGCGTCAGGCCTACGTCTACTTCTCCGTCTCTGAGCGTGAGATGCAGACCCTCGTGGGGGATGGCACGACCGCAAAGAGCCTTCCCAAGGTGCGCCTGCGCCTCTCCGACGGCAGCGAATACCCCGCCGAAGGGACGATCCAGGGCGTCAGCGGCGTCGTCGACAAGACCACGGGTGCGATCACGCTGCGTGTCGACTTCCCCAACGCTGAGGGCAAGCTCCGCAGTGGCTCGGTAGGTACGGTCCTCGTCCCCACCCAGACGGCAGGGGCTATCCTCGTGCCCCAGAGTGCCACGGTTGAGCTGCTCCACAAGAAGTTCGTCTACACCGTCGACAAGGACGGCAAGCTGACCTTCACCGAGATCACCGTCAGCCCCGTCGATGATGGGCAGAGCTACACCGTCACCAGCGGCCTCAAGGCTGGCGACCGCATCCTCGTCGCCGGCACCACGGGCGTCAAGGAGGGCGAGGTCATCAAGCCCCTCACCGAAGAAGCCTATGCCAAGCAGCAGGAGGCTATACGCCAGCAGATGATGGGCAAAGGGCGGCGCTGCTGAGAAGCACTAAGCCCTCACCGCCTTAACCGGAAGCATATAGAGCAATGAATTTCGATAGATTTATTACCCGCCCCGTGCTCTCGACGGTGATCTCCATCATCATCGTCATCCTCGGGGTCATCGGGCTCATACAGCTGCCTATCGAGCAGTACCCCAACCTTGCACCGCCCACCGTGCAGGTCTCCACAGCCTACGCAGGTGCAGACGCCCAGACGGTGCTCAACTCCGTCATCATCCCCCTCGAAGAGCAGATCAACGGAGTCGAAGGCATGACCTACATGACCTCTACCGCTACGAACTCGGGCGGCGCCTCCATCACCGTCTACTTCAAGGAAGGTACCGACCCCGACATGGCAGCGGTGAACGTGCAGAACCGCGTACAGCAGGCTCAGGCCCTCCTCCCCGCTGACGTCGTGCGCGTCGGGGTGACGACGCGAAGCGCCAGTCACATGCTCCTCGTCTACTCGCTGACGAGCGAAGACGGGAGATACGATGCGCAGTTCCTCGCGAACTACGCCGACATCAACATCCTGCCCGCGCTGAAGCGTGTGCCTGGTGTCGGCTCGGCAAATACCTTCAGCCAAGGCACCTACGCCATGCGCCTCTGGCTCGACCCCGACAAGATGCGCGCTATTCCCTCGTCCCCAGCGACGTCTCAGGCGTCCTCTCGGCACAGAACTTCGAGGCTGCCCCAGGGAGCCTCGGCGAATCAGGTGACCGCACCTATGAGTATTCGCTCCGCTACAAGGGCCGTCTGAAGAGCATCCCCGAGTACGAGAACATCATCATCAAGTCCGACGATGCGGGCAACATCATCCGCCTCAAGGACGTGGCGAAGATCGAGCTGGGCTCCCTCAGCTACAGCCGTAACTCTCTCTCCGATGGCAATCCCGCCGTCACGGGGATGGTCTCGCAGATCGCAGGCTCCAACGCTAACGACATCGTCACCGCTATCAAGGCCGAGATCAAGGGGCTGGAGAAGGACTTCCCTCCTGGCATGAAGATGACCTACGTCCTCGACGTCACGGACTTCCTCTACGCCTCTATCTGGCACGTCATCCAGACGCTCCTCGAGGCCTTCCTCCTCGTCTTCATCGTCGATATATCTTCCCGCAGGACTTCCGCAGCACGCTCATCCCCGCCATCGCGGTGCCCGTGTCGCTCGTCGGTACGTTCTTCTTCCTGCAGATCTTCGGCTTCGCTGAACCTCCTCACGCTATCGGCACTGGTGCTCGCGATCGCTATCGTCGTGGATGACGCCATCGTCGTCGTCGAGGCCGTACACGCCAAGCTGGACGAGGGCTACGACTCCGCCCGCACAGCCAGTATGGACGCTCATGCACGAGATCTCGGGCGCTATCATCTCCATCACGCTCGTCATGGCTGCGGTCTTCGTGCCCGTGTCGTTCATCTCGGGGATCAGCGGTGCGTTCTACCGTGAGTTCGGCGTCACGATGGCCGTCTCTATCGTCATCTCTGCCGTCAACGCTCTGACGCTTAGCCCCACACTCTGCGCCCTTCTGCTCAAGCCCCACAAGGGTCACGAGGGGAAGAAGCTCAGCTTCATCGACCGCTTCCATCTGGCCTTCAACGCTGTGTATGAGAATCGTGTCCTGCGCCCCTACCGTAAGGGGGTCGAGTTCTTCGTGCGCCACAAGGTCACCTCGGGCCTCATCGTGCTGGTAAAGTATCGTCATCATGGTCGTCCTGATGAAGTTCACCAGTAGCGAGCTCGTGCCCCAGGAGGATACGGGTACGGTGATGGTCACCGTCGCCACGCCTCCAGGTACCAGCCGCGAGAAGACGGAGAAGGTGCTCAAGGATATCGCCGACGTCGCGAAGGCACAGGACGGCGTGGAGCAGGTCATGAGCATCTCGGGCTTCAGCCTCATGGGGGGCGCAGGCTCGAACTACGGCTCGATGTTCGTCCGCATGAAGCCCTTCGGTGAGCGTAAGGCCACGACGAGTGAGATCGCAGGCAAGCTCTTCGCCTATGGCGCTACCATCAAGGATGCCTCCGTGCTGGCGATGACCCCACCGATGGTCCCGGGCTATGGTATGGCCTCGGGCGTGTCGCTGACGATGCTCGACAAGACGGGTGGCGAGCTGGATAAGTTCTTCGCCGAGACGCAGAAGTTCCTCGCCGCACTCAATGCACGCCCCGAGGTAGCCTATGCGATGACGCAGTACAACCCCAGCTTCCCCCAGTACGTCATCGACGTCGACGTAGCCGCCACGATGCGTGCTGGTACGACACCGCAGACCGTCCTCTCCACCCTACAGGGTTACTTCGGGGGGATGTACGTGGCGAACTTCAATAGCTACGGTAAGCTCTACCGCGTGCTCCTGCAGTCCGCCCCCGAGCAGCGCCTCGACATCAACGCCCTGAGCAATATCTATGTGCGTACCGGCACGGGTGAGATGGCGCCCATCACCTCCTTCATCACCACGGAGAAGGTCTACGGCCCTGCGAGCGTGAACCGCTTCAACCTCTATACCTCTATCGACGTGATGGCCTCCCCCGCCCCAGGCTATGCCACGGGGGACGTGCTGAAGGCCGTCTCCGAGGTCGCCAGCTCGACACTCTCGGCAGGCTACAGCTACGACTACTCGGGTCTGACGCGTGAGGAGCAGGGCTCATCGGATACGACAGCGCTCATCTTCGGCCTCTGTCTGCTCTTCGTCTACCTCATCCTGAGTGCGCAGTACGAGAGCTACCTCCTGCCCTTCTCGGTCATCCTCTCCATCCCCTTCGGGCTGGCAGGTGCCTTCATCTTCTCGAATATCTTCGGGCATACGAACAATATCTATATGCAGATCGCTCTGATCATGCTCATCGGTCTCTTGGCAAAGAACGCCATCCTCATCGTCGAATTCGCTCTGGACCGCCGCCGCACAGGTATGTCGGTCACGTGGAGTGCGATCCTCGGGGCGGTGGCTCGTCTGCGCCCCGATCTTGATGACCTCGCTCGCGATGATCGTGGGGACTCCTGCCGCTGATGTTCGCCAGTGGTGTCGGGGCTAACGGGAACTCCACGCTCGGTGCCAGCACCGTCGGCGGGATGCTCATCGGGATGATCCTGCAGATCTTCATCGTCCCCGCCCTCTTCGTCGTCTTCCAGAGCCTGCAGGAGCGCTTCAAGCCCCTACGCTTCGACGACATCATCACCTCGAAGCCCTCGGGTGAGATCCTTCAGTTCTCCAACACCTCCAAGACCGAATCACAAGATGACGCTCAAGCATAGCCTTCCCCTCCTCGCCCTCAGCCTCACACTCACCGGCTGTGGCGTCTACAAGAAAGTATCAGCGTCCCACGGTAGAGACCTCCGTCTACCGTGGCGACAAGATCGACACGCTGAGCCAAGACACCGCGTCCTTCGGGCAGACGCCCTGGCGTGCACTCTTCACCGATGCGCCCCTACAGGCACTCATCGAGAAGGCCCTCCAGCAGAATGTCGACCTGCTGACGGCGAACCTCTCCACCCAGCAAGCAGAGGCCCAGCTCAAGGCTGCCCGCCTCTCCTTCTTCCCCTCGCTGACGCTCGCTCCTTCGCTCTCGGCGGGTAAGACCGAGGGCGTGCCCGCCAGCTACAGCTACACGCTACCCGTGCAGGCCAGCTGGCAGGTGGACCTCTTCGGCTCACTGCTGAATGCCTCCCGCTCGACGCAGGCCCAGCTCCTCCGTGCTCAGGCCTACCAGCAGCTCGTCCGTGGCCGTGTCATCGCGAGCGTGGCCAACAGCTACTACACGCTGCTGATGCTCGACCGCCAGCTCCAGCTCACCCGCTCGGCAGCCGAGCTCGCCGCCCACACCCTCGAGGTGATGCAGGCGCAGAAGGACTTCGGCCGTGCTATGGAGTCCTCCGTGCAGTCCGCCCGTGCCAACCTCCATCAGGTAGAGGCCTCCATCCCCGAGATCGAGCGCCAGATCACCACGACGGAGAATGCACTGGCCCTCCTCCTCGGCGAGTCGCCTCGTACCTATAGCCGCTCCACGCTCGAGGCCCAGCAGCTCCCCAGCACCTTCGCCGTCGGCGTACCCGCCCAGCTACTCTCGGCACGCCCCGACGTGCGCGTAGCGGAGATGGCTCTGGCCAGCTGCTACTATCAGACGAATGGTGCACGTGCCGCCTTCTACCCCTCGCTCAACATCTCGGGGAGCGCAGGCTGGACGGGCGCTCTTGGGCAGGCCGTCTCGAACCCGATGAAGTTCATCGCCTCGGCTCTTGGCTCGCTCGCACAGCCCATCTTCGCCCGTGGCAAGCTCGTCGCAGGCCTTCGCGTCGCTGAGGCTGAGGAAGAGAAGGCACGTCTGGCGTTCCAGCAAAGCCTCTACAATGCCGGCGCTGAGGTAAGCAATGCCCTCGCCCTCTATGAGGCCTCCGAGGCGAAGATCAAGGCCGAGACCCTACAGATCGAGAGCCTCGAGAAGAATGTCGAGATCGTCGAGACCCTCTTCAAGACGGGGAAGACCTCCTCTTATCTCGAGGTCATCACCGCCCAGCAGGCACTCCTGCAGGCCCAGCTCTCCCAGATACGCGACCGCTTCAGCAAGATGCAGGCCGTCGTCAACCTCTATAATGCCCTCGGCGGAGGCGCCCAGTAATCCCTATCGCTATGATCAGTCCACAAGCCTTCATCGCACCTGGCGCCCAGATCGGCGCCCGTGTGACGATCTATCCCTTCGCCTACATCGAGGACGACGTCGTCATCGGTGACGACTGCACCATCTACCCGCACGTCAGCCTGATGAATGGCACGCGCATCGGTAGTGGCAACACCATCTATCAGAATGCCGTGCTCGGTGCCTCGCCCCAGGACTTCTCCTACAAGGGCGAGAAGTCCACGCTCATCGTCGGCGACAACAACGTGATCCGTGAGAACGTGGTCATCAGCCGTGCCTCCCGAAGCGACGTCTCCACCGTCATCGGCAGTGGGAACATCCTTATGGAAGGCACCCACATCTCGCACAACTGTCAGGTGGGCAATCAGAATGTCTTCGGCTACGCGGTCAAGATCGCCTGCGACTGCACCATCGGTAGCCGCTCGATCTTCAGCAGCGGCGTCACGGCCAAGCCCCGCTGTCGCATCGGTGATCTGGCGTTCATCCTCACGGGCTGCCGCTTCGGCGAAGACGTACCGCCCTTCATCACCGTCAAGGATAACCCTGCCGTCTACGCTGGGATCCATGCGGGTATGCTCTCCAAGGCAGGTATCGACGAGCGCACACAGCGCCATATCGCTATGGCTTACCGCTTGGTCTTCAATGGGAAGATCAGCCTCTACGATGCCATCCTGCAGATCGAAGAGCAGGGTACCTGACGGCCCCGAAGTCCAGCAGGTCATCGCCTTCCTCCGCTCTTCCGAGAGCCTCATCATGAAGTAAGGCCCCGCTGCTCTCTCCCCGTGGGTGAGGCTGAGATACGCCCTACCCCATAGAGTCCGAGGCCCTGCCGTGCGATGCACGGCAGGGCCTCGGACCATCTATGTAGCCGTGTGCAGGGACGGAGGTCAGATGCTCAAAGCCTATGATGATCTAAGAGAGGTCCACTGCGTCTATACTGAGCGTCGAAGCGAGGACGATGCACTATATATGACGGACTGCTAACACCTCACATAGGATCACCCGCCGACCTATATAGCTGCGCACCACCCTCCTCTATGGCTATGAGTCAACACCTTTCAGAGAAAAACAAAGCCTCCCACAGAAGAAGTGCAGGGAGGCTCTATGCGATCGCCCGTCCTCAGGAGCCGTGGGCTCAGGAGGGCGGGCGATACTCACCAATCTAACCTATTCAATCCAGGAGGTGAATCCTGAAGAGAGCGATGGCAGTCGGCTCTGTATGACTTCTCTCGCGAAGGGGGAGAAGCCGCCACAGGAGGCCGAAGAGAGGATTCGTCTCGAGCTTAGTCCTTGAACTTAGCAGCGAGGAACTCGCGGTTCAGACGAGCGATATTGGAGATCGAGATGTTCTTGGGGCATTCGACTTCGCAAGCACGAGTGTTCGTACAGTTACCGAAGCCCAGCTCATCCATCTTAGCGACCATAGCCTTTAGCACGGCGGGCAGCTTCGACACGACCCTGTGGGAGGAGAGCCAGCTGGCTGACCTTAGCAGAGACGAAGAGCATAGCCGAGCCGTTCTTACTAAGCTGCAGCGCAGCACCGCAACCGATACAAGCTGCAGCGTCCATAGCCATATCGGCGTTAGCCTTAGGAATGGGGATAGCGTTAGCATCGGGTACACCACCGGTATTGACCGACACGAAGCCACCAGCCTGGATGATCTTGTCGTAGGCCGAGCGGTCTACCATGAGGTCACGGATGATGGGGAAGCCAGCCGAGCGCCAAGGCTCGATGGTGATCGTATCACCATCGTTGAAGCGACGCATGTGCAGCTGACAGGGTCGTGATGCTATCATCGGGCCCGTGGGGGTGCCCATTGATGTAGAGCGAGCACATACCGCAGATACCTTCGCGGCAGTCGTGGTCGAAGACAACGGGCTCCTTGCCTTCGCGTACGAGCTGCTCGTTGAGGATATCGAGCATCTCCAGGAAGGAGCTACCCTGAGAGATATTCTGCAGGTCGTAGGTTTCGAACGCACCCTTTACCTCGGGGCCACGCTGACGCCAGACCTTAACCTTGATATTTATATTCTTGTCCATTGTGGATGTTGGCTTGGGGTTAGTTCTTATAGTTACGCTGCTGACGTACGACGAACTCGTAGTCCAGAGGTTCCTTCAGAAGGACGGGATCCTGATCTTCGCCCTGGTACTCCCAGCAGGAGACATAAGCGAACTGATCATCGTGACGCAGGGCTTCACCTTCGGGCGTCTGGTGCTCGAGGCGGAAGTGACCACCACAGCTCTCTTCACGGTCGTGAGCGTCACGAGCCATAAGTTCGCCGATCTCGATGAAGTCAGCCAGACGAAGAGCCTTCTCGAGCTCCACGTTGAGGTCGTCAGCCTTACCAGGGATACGGACGTCGCTCCAGAACTCCTTCTTCAGAGCCCTTGAGCTCGACGATAGCCTTTCGAGGCCTTCGCGCTCGCGACCCATACCTACGAAGTCCCACATGATGTGACCGAGCTTCTTGTGGAGGCTGTCGACGGACTGCTTACCCTTGATGCTCATCAGGCGAGCGATACGATCCTGGATACCCTTTTCAGCTTCGTCGAACTCAGGACGGTCCGTGCTGAAGCGGGGGACCTGAATCTGGTCAGCCAGATAGTTCTGGATCGTGTAGGGCAGTACGAAGTAGCCGTCAGCGAGACCCTGCATCAGAGCCGAAGCACCGAGGCGGTTAGCACCGTGGTCGGAGAAGTTAGCTTCACCGATAGCGAAGAGGCCAGGGATAGAGGTCATGAGCTCGTAGTCCACCCAGATACCACCCATCGTGTAGTGGATAGCGGGATAGATCATCATCGGCGTCTCGTAGGGATTGTCGTTGGTGATCTTTTCGTACATCTGGAAGAGGTTACCATAGCGAGCTTCTACGACATCCTTACCCAGACGCTTGATAGCGCTAGAGAAGTCGAGGAAGACAGCCAGACCCGTGTTGTTGACACCGTAGCCAGCGTCGCAGCGTTCCTTAGCAGCACGGCTGGCGACGTCACGAGTACGAGGTTACCGAAGGCGGGATAGCGGCGCTCGAGGTAGTAGTCACGATCCTCTTCCTTGATATCGGTAGGACGAAGCGTACCAGCCTGGAGCTTCTTAGCGTCTTCGATATTCTTGGGCACCCAGATACGACCGTCGTTACGGAGCGACTCAGACATCAGCGTGAGCTTAGACTGGAATTCGCCGTGGACGGGGATACACGTGGGGTGGATCTGTGCCATACAGGGGTTAGCGAAGTAAGCACCCTTCTTGTAGCACTGCCAAGCAGCTGAGCCGTTAGAGGCCATAGCGTTCGTGGAGAGGAAGAAGGCGTTACCATAGCCACCGGTACCGATGACGACAGCGTGAGCGGCGAAGCGCTCGATCTTACCCGTGACGAGGTTACGGGCGATGATACCACGAGCACGGCCGTCGATGATGACGACGTCGAGCATCTCGTGGCGGGTGTACATCTTCACCGTGCCCTTACCGACCTGGCGGCTCAGTGCAGAGTAAGCACCGAGGAGAGCTGCTGCCCCGTCTGACCACGAGCGTAGAACGTACGAGAGCCTGTGCACCCCCGAAGGAGCGGTTGTCGAGAGGCCGCCGTATTCGCGAGCGAAAGGTACACCCTGAGCGACGCACTGGTCGATGATGCTATTAGCCACTTCGGCCAGACGATAGACGTTTGCTTCGCGAGCACGGTAGTCACCACCCTTGATCGTATCGTAGAAGAGGGCGGTAGACGGGTCACCATCGTTCTGGTAGTTCTTAGCGGCATTGATACCCCCCTGAGCAGCGATCGAGTGCGCACGACGGGGAGAGTCCTGGATACAGAAGTTCAAGACGTTGAAGCCCATCTCAGCGAGCGAGGCGGCAGCGGAGGCGCCAGCCAAGCCCGTACCGACGACGATGATGTCGAGGCGGCGCTTGTTTGCAGGGTTGACGAGCTCTGATGGTCCTATAGGAGGTCCACTTCTCGGCCAATGGGCCGGCGGGGATCTTCAGAATCTATCTTAGACATAATCTTAGAGGTATGGATAGCTTACTTGTGGGATGAACTGTGGTTAGCAATACCACAAGGAGCCCACAGAGGGCTTGGATGAAATAATAGATCACGACGACAGCGAAGCCGAGGACGATGATCGTCGTATAGATATTGGAGATGCAACGCAGACGCTCGAACCAGACGCGGTTGTTGAAGCCGATGGTGTGCAGTGAGCTCCAGAAGCCGTGTGACAGGTGGAACCACAGTGAGCCCAGCCAGATGAGGTGAGGACTACGAAGATGGGATTAGAGAAGGTGTAGCGGATCAGACCAGCGCCGTCCGTAGGACCAGTGACGCCATCGATACCGAGGTCATGCTGACCGATGATCTCTGCGAGCTGCATCTTAGCCCAGAAATTGAAGAGGTGCAGGAAGATCCCGAGGACGATGATGACACCGAGAGCCATCATGTTCTGCGACGCCCACTCGACACCCCTTAGGCTTATCGACGACAGCATAGCGGTCGTTACCGCGAGCCTTGCGATTCTGAAGCGTCAGGATGAAGGCATAGACGATGTGGACGATGAAGAGGGCTGCCAGCCCCATCGAAGCGACCAGGGCATACCAGTTAGCCCCGAGGAACTCACACACGGCGTTGTAGGCTTCTTCAGAGAAGAGCGCCACAAGGTTCATCGACATGTGGAAGGTCAGGAACAGGATAAGCGCAAGGCCTGAGATGCTCATGACCAGCTTACGCCCGATCGAAGATTTAATTAACCACGACATAAAGTTGCTATTTAATTGATTCTATGTTATTGCTCTTCTTGTGGAGATATATTGCTATTGTGCAAGACATTAGGGCGTCCATAGCTGTGTCGGGACGCACCTCCTCATGCAATGCACGCTACAAAGATAAGCTTAATTAGGGTATATGCCGTACTAACATTAGCGAAAAAGGCATAATCCTACCACTGCACATACCATCATAGTAGGTACATACGGCACGAAAACTGACGCACCACAGTGCTGCTACCTACCTATATATAGCTAACCATATCGCTGTATCAGCGAGAAGAAGAGGGGAGAAAGTAAAAATGAGACTACCTCAAGCACGCACCAAGACGCGGAGATAGCGAGCAATGAGATGAGGCGCCGAATATAGTGGCGATATAAACCACTACAAGGTAAAGTAGTGGCGACTGAATATAGACGACTGGGCTCCTAAAGAAGTTCACGAAGGACATGTGCAGAAGGTAGGTCTCAAGCGATATACCGCCGAGCCACATCAGAGCAGCTCCCAAAGGGGCCATGCGCACGTCGCATAAAGAGATCTGTCGCTCCCCAGACTTTGCTAAGCGCCGTGAGCATCACAGGGTAGGGGCGAAAGTAAGCAAGGTGACTGGTGAGTATCAGCACCACAGGTTGGTTGGGAAAAGTCTGCACCTCCATATATACCCCCATCAAGAGTAGTACTACAGGAAGGCAGAGGATGCGATACGACTTTATCTGCTTATATATATCCTCTCGTAGATAGCATAGGCCACGCCCACAGAGAAAGCAAAGAGGATAGCGGGAGCCAGTAGTATCCAGAGCTGGCCTGCCATGCGGCTAACATGAGGAGGAGCGTAAGCAAAATGAGCACGAGCACAGCCCTACCCCAGCGGCGCACATATCGGAAGGAGAAGTAGAAGAACACATAGAGCAGTATCAGTTCCAAAGAGATACCACGCAGCCGTCACAGGGGCCAGGGATGCCAAACCTTCAAATCAAGAGGTTAACCTTGAGCTCGCTCCAGCGCTTGGGGAATATGATCAAAAGCCATCTCCGGCAAAGAGGAGAAGAGTGCCACAGCATAGAAGAAGAGGAACGGCAGTGAGCCCCCAGAGTCTTCGGGGGGCCAGCCCTGCCCAGAGGGTCGCTGGAGACGTAGTAGGTGTACGGAGGGTGCGCAGACGCAGCTGGGTCATCAGCCCATAGCCTGAGAGGAAGAAGAAAAGACCAGCGCAAGCGGTGGAGGAGATTACACACGTAGCCACAGGAGCGCCTCATCAGGCTGGCACAGCGAGCTGATATGCGTCCCTACAATAAACAAGGAGAGCGCCCCCTTTAGGGCTACCGAAAATTCCTTGGGCAAAGTCGAATCTACCACGTCGATGATTACTTATTAGACATCTGCTATAGTACAAAGATATAGCATCTTGCGGCATCACAACGAATAAGCCTCAGGCAGGGTCCTGACCACGAGTTTCCCCACCGTCCTGGACGCCACCTGAGGCATATCCACTAAATCATTACGGCAAAAGTACCACTGCCCACTTTATTCAAAAGAGCGGACATCCTCTTTGGGGAATAAATTCCAAGCATGGAGACCCACACTTGTAGCTTTCCTCGAAGCATTTTGAATGAGCGTTGCAGGTCTTCTGACTCGTGCACCTTGTCTCCCAGCCACCCTTCCCAGAGACACAGAACCTCCAGTGGTCAGGGGCTTCGACGCCAGCCCTCGGCGAGGGCAGTATGATGCACATACAGCAGCAGGGACTGTTCGAGATTCTCACTCGATTCCCTTTTAAGCCCGACACACAGCACACAGATCTTCGCGTGTCAGGCACAACGCCTTTACAAAGATACGATATTATCTCTGATCACCATCCACCTGCGCACTCAGATTGCGCTGTGGCTGTTTGTCACTGGTCAGCAGCTCACGCTTGCCCTCTGGACGGTAGCAGCGGGTGAGCAACGTGAAGCGATCGGGTATATACACCGTGACCGATTCGCCAGCATTACGCAGGACCACGAGGCCCATGTGCCGGATGAGTTTTTCTTCCAGTACGAGCATCAGGGCAGCCCATGCGAGTGGACATGGTCTTGCCATCACTCTTGAAGATGTAGGGAAGGTTCAGCCCTTCGGCTTCCATGTCGAGCTCGAACTTTCCGCTCAGTACATGGATATTGCAGTCGACCTTCTTCCGTATGCACGGGATCAGCTCGATATAGTAGTCTGGGCTATTGCCCTTATGACGCTCGGGAGCAGTGATGACGTAGGCCGTATAGCCTCGCTTGCGGGGAAGCTTACTGGCCGCGGAGTCTGGGCTGACCTTTGTCGCCTTGCCCATAGCACGCCAGATACGGTAGACGACGCGCACGCTATCGTTGGTCGTGATGGCCAGCTCCTTATTACCTCGGAAGGGAAGAAGGAGGGGTTCACCATAGAGGAAGGGCTTAGGGTCCAGACCCTTCGATGAGGCTTATCGAAAGGCGGAGATAATCCCTCGCCATGCTGATGGCGGTAGGAGAAGACATCCCCTGGGTACTGGGTACGAAGCGCCCATCGATGCTGGTGTGCGTCGGGTTGGTATCGGCAGAGCAGGCACGATCTCCACGCGGTAGTCCTCGAGGGGCTGGCGTGCGGGAGCGTCAGGCGAGTAAGTATGTGGGGGGCAGGGACCTTAGAGTAGTCTTCGGTATAGCTGACGACTCCCTCGCCAGGCCTGATCACCTTCTTCACCATTCTGCCCATCGTGGGCAGCTCGGCAGCTGGGGCTAAGCAGGACAAGAGCAATAAAAAGCTAAGAGGGAGGCTGGGTGGGCGCTTGAAGTAGTCATACATCGTCGATAGATGAGCTATCTACTAAGATCAACGGGTATCCTCCCGAATTTATTTCGATAGGATACCCGTAATAATCTTTTTCTTCTGAGCGACGCTTGGCTCTAACCCTGAGGATGGAGCGGAATGTCAGGGCCTTGAAGACCTTGACGAGCGCCTCGATAAGCGCGGTCAAGCTGCTCGCATGGGTATGGGTAGCCATGAGCGAAGCGGATCAGCGTATCGCCAGGAGCGACAGCTGGAGCCACGACGGGATTGACGAAGACACCTTCCTCGAAGAGCAGAGCTGTCACGCGGAAGGTCTTCTCATTATCACGGATAAAGAGGGGGATGATAGGCGTCGAGGTATTACCGATCTCGAAGCCCAGCTTGCGGAAGCGATCCAGGCAGTAAGCCGTCTTCTCACGAAGCGACTCCACGCTCGGGCTCACGAAGCATGATCTCCAGAGCCTTAGAGGCAGCAGCCGTCGAGGCTGGCGTACAGCTGGCGCTGAAGATATAGGAGCGAGCGTGGTGGCGGAGGTAGTTGATGAGCACCTTGCTACCAGCGATGAAGCCACCGAGAGAGGCGAAGCTCTTACTGAAGGTACCCATAAGGAGATCGACCTGATCGGTCAGACCGAAGTGGTTACACGTACCGCGACCGTGGTCACCGAGTACGCCGAAGCCGTGAGCTTCGTCGACCATCACCGAGGCATTGTACTTCTTCGCCAGACGCACGATCTCGGGGAGGTTACACAGGTCACCCTCCATGCTGAAGACACCGTCGACGACGATGAGCTTGATGCGATCGGGGTCACACTGCTTGAGGCGACGCTCGAGAGCTTCCATATCGTTGTGCTTGGCGGGAGGCTCTTAGCGGGAGAGGCGGATACCCTCGATGATCGAAGCGTGATCAAGTGCATCCCAGATGATATAGTCTTCACGGCCAGAGGCGGGAGATGACCCCGAGGTTGACCTGGAAGCCCGTGGAAGATGATGGCATCTTCCTTGCCGACGAAAGGCAGCCAGCTGCTTTTTCAGCTCGGTGCGTATCAAGAGTACCCGTTGAGGCGGCTCCTGCACATCCCGTACCATACTTCTCCGTAGCGGCGATAGCAGCGGCCTTGATCTCAGGATGGTTCGTCGGTCGAGGTACGAGTTCGACCCGAACATGAGGGACCTTACGGCCATCGATGACGACCTCGGTATCCTGGTCGCTTTCTATCTTTCGGAGTAGGGATAAATCCCTGCAGCCTGAGCCTTCTGGGGCTCGGTAAAGGATGCTAATTTCTGCTCAAGTAAGTTCATCTTATATCTGTCAAGCATCCACCCATAGTGCTAAACGGGGCACCTCACGGGCACTCTCACCATGGAGCGGCGCGATGGGCCGGACTGGGTCGAGGGGCTGCGATCGCAAGGAGCGCCACAGCCCAGACACCATAGTAATAGAGCTCTTATTAGAGGTGGAGGAAAGGCCCCCACGAGCGTTATAAATACGGGCAAAAGTACACATTTTCCCCTAATTCGTGCAACGCACATTCACCTAAGCCGCTTTCCCAGTGCAAATGCGGGACAAACAGCGTCCTCCAAACGGTATGAAAAGCCATGACCTCTCCCCTACTTCCGTAGCTGAAATCACGATGCCCTAGCAGTACTGCTTAGGGCACTATCACATAAGCAAATCGCCACGCTCGCTGCCCGCTGCTCACCGAGGAGGAAAAATGAAGTAGTACTGGTCACTGCATCGACCAGTACTGGTAGACATTAGTGACCAGTACTGATCCGCGGTGTGACCAGTACTGGTCCGATCGCTGACCAGTACTGGGTACTTTCCTCCCCTTCACGAGCCCACTCTACCGCGCTTCGGCAGAGTGTTCTTTGCTCACCACTTGGGATGTGACCATGGACACATTCGCCTCCTTTACGCCTTCCCTCTATTTATCGTATCTTTGAGCATATACATGGTATCGAACCACATACACAATCATCACTATAAGCAATGGATATAAAGACCCTTCTCTGTAGGCTATCTCCTCGGTGGGCGGCACTCTCCGCCTCTGCACAGGAACGCCCGCTCTGGCTGCCTATCCAGCTATCTCCCCGATGGCAGAGACGATCGCCTTCCGGGTACCAGGAGATATCTACACCGTGCCCACCGTGGGTGGTGAAGCCCGTCGCCTGACCTCGACCGAAGCCTATGAGTGCTACCCCGTCTGGTCACCCGATGGCAAGCAGATCGCCTACACCTCCGACCGCAATTCCTCTGGCGTCAACATCTACATCATGCCAGCAGGGTGGCGGTAAGCTCGTCAGCTGACGACCCCTCGAGGGCGTGAGATCCCTCCCAGCCTTCACTCCCCGACGGACGCTATCTCATCTTCAAGGCACATTCAAGACCCTGCCAGCTCCGCCCTCTTCCCCAACTCCCTGCTCACTGGGCTCTACCGCGTGCCCGTCACGGGTGGTCGCCCCGAGCAGATCCTCGCTACTCCCGCCGAAGCTGTGAATGTCAGCCGTGATGGCCGTCGCATCCTCTACCAGGAGATCAAGAGCTTCGAGAACGAGTGGCGTAAGCACCCCACCTCCTCTGCCTCCGCGACCTCCTCGGTACGACTTCGACAAGAAGACCTACCGCTGCGTCGCCCGCCACGATGGCGAGGACGCGATCCGTCTACTCCCCACGGGTGCAGTCCTTCTACTTCCTCAGCGAGCGCAATGGCGGCTCGATGAATGTCTACGAGCAGTCTCGCTGGCCCACTACCGAAGCCAAGGCCTCCGCAGCTCAAGGGCGACCCGTGCGCTTCCTCTCCAGCTCTGCCGATGGCCTGCTCTGCTTCAGCTATGCGGTGAGATCTACACCCCTCGTCCCAGGTCGCAGCGAGCAGCGTGTACCCATCCGCATCTCCAGGATCAGGCTCCCGACGAGGCTGCACCTCTCGATGAGTCGCTAGCCTCGGCTCCTGCCGCTGTCTCTCCCGATGTCGAGCAGATCGCCTTCCTCTCGCGTGGTGACGTCTTCGTCACGGCTACCGACTACACCACGACCCGTCAGATCACGAAGGGCTCTACAGGCCGAGCGTGGTGTCAGCTTCGGCGCAGACAACAAGTCCGTCGTCTACGCCAGCACAAGGGACGGCTCATGGGATCTCTACATCGCTCGGGTCGAGCGTGGCGAAGATCAGAACTTCCCCAACGCCATGGCTGTCGGCGATGAGCTCATCCCTCACTCAAGGGGCGAGAAGATGTGCCTCCTTCTCCCCCCGATGGCAGTAAGGTAGCCTTCACTCTACCAGCGTGAGAAGCTCATGATCTACAACCTCAAGACCCGCCAGACTCGTCAGATCACCGACGGCTCGCAGACGCTTGACCCCGACTTCGTATGGTCACCCAACGGGAAGTGGATCGCCTTCTCCTACGTCTCCTGCGGCCGTGGCCCCTACACCGACGTAGGTATCGTCAGCGCTCAGGGCGGTCAACCATCAGAACCTCACGAACAGCGGTTGCTTCGGCAGCAACCCTCGCTGGGTCTACCGATAGGAACATCCTCCTCTACGCTGCCGATAAGTATGGTATGCAACCACGCTTCGTGGGGCTCCATGAACGATATCATGGCGGTCTTCCTCAATCGCGCGGCTTACGAGAAGTTCCGCATGAACGACGAAGACCTCGCTCTCCTCGAGGAAGCCGAGAAACAAGCCAAGGCCGACACCACGAAGACGAAGAAGGCTCAGCCCGCTAGAGCACCAACGGCGTCATCGAATGGGACAACCTCGACCTGCGCACCATACGCCATCCCCCGCCTCTTCGCGTCTCGCTACATCCTCTCGTCCGACAACAAAGCTCTTCTACTTCTGCTACCGAAGCAGGCGAAGACCTCTGGGTCTGATATGCGCAAGCACGACGCAGCTGCAGAAGAAGATGAACCTCTCCTCTCCCTTCTTCGCTTCGGACAGAAAGGGCACGAAGCTCTTCATCCTCGGCGCTTCGCCCACGGCGCTCGACCCCAAGACGGATGCCACGAAGCCCATCACGATGGCTGGCTACCCGCCATCAGACCGCATCCGCGAGCGTGAGGGTCATGTACGAAGAAGTCGTCCGCGAAGAAGAAGCACGCTTCTACCGCAAGGATATGCAGGCGTGAACTGGAAAAGCTCGCGACCACTGCACCTTCCTCCCTACATCGACAGCAACCAGGACTTCGCCGAGATGCTGAGCAGGCTCCTCAGCGAGCTGAGACTATCCACACGGGCTCCGGGTGCTCGCAGCTCATCATCAGCCTTCACGGCTGAGCTCGGCGTCTTCGTCTCGCCTGTAGCAGGCTCTGGTGCCCTGCACGTCGACGAAATCGTGGCGGGTGGTCCCTTCGACAGCTCCCGCACGAAGCTGCAGAAGGGTAGCCTCATCACCGCTATCGACGGTAGAAGCTCGAGGGCAGGTAAGGACTACTTCCCCTGCTGAATGATAAAGGCAGGCAAGCGCCTCCTCGTCTCCTTCCGCACCACCTCAGGCGAGCAGGTCGACAAGTCATCCGCCCATCTCCTCCTCAGCCCTCTGAGCCTCCTCTACAAGCGCTGGGTCAAGCAGCGTGCCGAAAGCTAGAGCGCGTATCGAAGGGCACACTCGGCTACGTCATCCCCTCGATGGGTGACCCAGCTTCCGCACGGTCTACTCCGACGTTATGGGCAAGTACTATCAGAAGAAGGGGTATCGTCATCGACATCCGCTACAACGGCGGTGGTCGTCTCCATGAGGATATCGAAGCCTTCTTCACGGGTAAGCTTCACTGACCAGGTCGTCCGTGACCGCCAGTACTCGGAATGTCCTCTCGTCGCTGGAATCGCCCTCCGTCCTCGTCACCTGCGAAGCTGACTACAGCAACGCCCACGGTACGCCTTGGGTCTATCAGCACCTCAAGGTCCGTAAGGTCGTCCGGTATGCCCGTAGCTGGTACGATGACCAGCGTGAACTGGGTGACGCTCCTCGACCCAGCGTCTGCTTCGGTATCCCGCCGTAGGCTTCGCCTCTTCGATGGTCGCTATCTGGAGAACACCCAGATGGGGCCGACGTCGTCGTACCTCTTGACCCACGAAGGTCCTGCAGGGCGTCGACACACAGATCGAGAAAGGCCGTCGAAGTCCTCCGTGCTGAGACGAAGTAATCCCCGCACTTCACTAATCGTATTTATATAAGCGTAGCCCTGCATCCCGTGTGATGCGGGGGCTACGTGCTATATATCGTATCTTTGCGCCCGATGAAAGACCCATCCACCCCATCCACCGAAGGCATAGACCTTCGTGATGTGCAGCGCCGCCTCGGCAGCTGGTACGACGAGCACGCACGTGCCCTCCGTGGCACGAAGATGTCTCCGCCTACATCCTGCTCTCCGGATAATCCTCCAGCAGACGCGCGTGGACCAAGGGATGACTTATCATCGCTGCCGAGCGCTTCCCCTACCACGTCGGGACTTAGCCGCCGCGGCGAAGACAGTACTCCTCCTCTGGCAGGGGCCTCGGCTACTACTCCCGTGGGCGCAATCTCCTGCACGTGCCGCACACGATCATCGTCTCGGACTTCGGCGGAGAGATCCCCCACAGCCCCGAGGGGCTGAGCCGCTTGCCAGGCGTCGGCCCTTATCCGCGCGGTGCGATACTCTCCTTCGCCCTACCAACCTCCCTTACCCCACTGTGGACGGCAATGTCTACCGCGTGCTGAGTCGCCTCTTCGGCTCTACCGAGCCCATCGACACGACACGTGGCGCACGCTCCTACTGGGAGCTGGCGGAGGCCCTCCTCGACAAGGCGCATCCCAGTCGCCACAACCAAGCCGTCATCGAGCTGGGCGCCCTCTGCTGTACGCCCCGTCGTCCCGCACTGCGACAGTGCTCCCATCGCTATGCACTGTCGCCCATCGCGCCGGCATCGAGGGCAGCTACCTATCAAGCAGGGCAAGACGAAGGTCCTCCCCCGCCACATGGACTACTTCCTCATCCACCTCCCCCACACATCAGGGGGCGAAGGCCTACTCATTCGCCGTCGTGGTGCTGGCGACATCTGGCAGGGACTGTATGAATTCCCCCTCATCGAGACGGGAGGAGACGGGTGTCACCGTCGAAGAGCGACAAGCTCCCGCCTTCGGTGACCTCATCGCAGCACTCGAGCGCCCGACCTACCCACCCCCATCGCTGGTGCTCGCACAAGCTCTCCCACCGAGCTATCTATGCCCGCCTCTTCTCATCAAGCCGAGGGGCCTCAGTGCCGGAGCTTCCCTACAGCATCCGAGGCACAGGGCAGCAGCTACGCCTTCCCGTGCTCATCAGGCGCCTCTTAGAGCAGTGTCTTAGCTGAGCGCATACGACGCCTATAGCCTACCTAGAGTCAACCTATAGTTGGTCAGCGGGCGAGCTATTTGGTCGCATCGTGACCTATGCTGGTCGCAACGGCGACCTATATGCTTTGAAGTGACCTCTATTGAGTTGTTGCTCACTCGCAGGGATAAAGTTGCGGACGAGTGGTAGATAAGTTTGGACTACGTACGTGGTCCTAATATCTACGTGCGTGGATATTTGGATTGACGTGCCTGGTCTTTAAGACTACGTGCATGAGATGAAGAAATATCACTACATGAAGGTGCTTTTTCTTCACGAGAAGGGACACTTTTTCCCTCCGCTGGATAAAGAGGGAATACGCGCGATAAGGCGAAGGGCTTGCGTACTCACTTCGGAGAGCGTATCAGGGGAGCTGGGCGTGCGATGCCTTAGCAGACAAATAGAGAACAGGACTCTGCCGCAGCAGTCCCCGATATGGGTTGACTCGATGACCCATATAGGGTCACTACCACCCCCTAATATTGTGGGTCAGACGCCCCCGCGAATTATGGTTGGATAAAATTCCCTATCTTTGTGGCTCAGAATTGCAGAACATAGCAAAGTATAAAGCAACTAATATATTAGACAAACGAGATGAAAAGAACGTTTCCAACCATCGAACCGCAAGAGAAAAGAACAAAGCACGGTTTCCCGTGCACGTATAGCTAGCTAACGGTCGTCGCGTACTGGCTGCTCGCCGTGCCAAGGGCCGTGCTAAGCTGAGTGTCTCCTGACGAGTACTAGGCCAAGCCTCTTGCATTTGGGTCACTGACCTACCCTTAGAGGGCTCCCGTGGTGCGCACTAGGAGCCCTTTTCTCTTCTTGATACCATGAATACACGGAGGAATACGCACACATTTGAGTGAGGTGTGCATTTCTCTATCTTTGTCCTGCCTCCCGTGAGGCAAAGCGCCCCCACTACAGGGCGACAAATCATCTATATAGCAATGAAGAAAACGCTACTCTGGGCCTCATCGCCCTCACCGCCGCCCCGCAGCACACGCTGGGGGTCTGCTGAGCTATACCAGCCTCCACGCCCTCTACCTGCGTAGCCTCGCGCATATGCCTCGCTCGCTATCGGCGCGACCTCTACAATCCCGCAGCCTCGTCTTCGCTACGACGGCTGGCGCTTCTCAATCAATAGCCAAACGGTCCTCCAGCGCCGTGACATCACGCTTCCTTCGCACCTTCGCCCTACTCAGCCAACTACGGGTCCTACTCCAGTCAGGACCATAGCGACCAAGCGCTTCGAGGAAGGCCACCGCCCATCGTCCCCACGCTCATGGCTTCGTATAAGAAGGGTGACTGGGCATTCTCGGCTGTCGCAGGCGTCTTCGGCGGTGGTGGTAAGGCCAGCTTCACGACGGTCTCCTCAGTTCGAGGCGAACGTGGCACTCGTCCCCACGATCCGCAGGCCATCGCTCAGAAGGCTACCTGCGATCGCTACCCTCCCGCAGAGCGCTCCCCAGCAGCTCAGGCTGGCTTTGCCAAGCTCATCGACCCGATCAAGGCAGCTAACAAGTACTCCGTAGATAGCAAGCTCGAGGGGCTCCAGTACGTCTTCGGCCTGCAGGGCTGGTGCGAGCTACAAAGATCAACCAGCATCTGAGCGCCTACCTCGGTGCACGTCTGAGCTATGCCTACAACACCTACACGGGCTACATCCGCAACATCCGGGTCAGCGGTGCTGACGGCGCCTATACCACGCTCCTACCTGCTTCGGCGCTATCGCCGTGAGAGCTAGCTGCCGAGCCTATCGTCAACTAACCTGCCCGACGCCACTCAAGCTTGCGGTACAGCCTGTCCTCGCCGTCCCTGGCCTTCTGGCAAAGAACACCCTCGACAAGCGCATCGAGGTCAAGCAGACGGGTATCGGTCTGGCGCCTATCGTCGGGCTGAACTTCAACTACGAAGGGCTGAACGTAGGGGCACGCTATGAGTTCCGCACCGCTATCCGCGTGAAGAACACGACTGAGGCTAATGACTCCGGCATGGAGCAGTTCGCCGACGGTGCTAAGGTCGCCAACGACCTGCCCGCTGTACTCGGTGTAGGGCTTTCGTACCGCATCCTCCCCACGGTCACGGCTGCAGTCAGCTACAATCACTTCTTCGAGAAGTCTGCGAACATGGCTGGCGACAAGCAGAAGACCCTCAAGGGCAACACGAACGAATACCTCTTCGGTGTCGAGTGGAACGCCCTCGACTGGCTCGACGTCAGCGGTGGTGTGCAGATCACGCGCAAGGGGGTGAGCGATGCTTATCAGAGCAACATCCACTTCGACGCGAGCTCCACATCCTACGGTCTCGGCGTCGGCCTGCACCTCACGAAGGAAGCCCAGCTGAACCTCGCCTACATGATCTCCAGCTACGGAGATCCTAGAAAGGTCGTCAGCACCTACGCTGCTCAGCCCGCCCTTGGCATGCCTCCCTGGTAGCGGGGTCTACCCACGCAGAATCAGATCTTCTCCATCGGCCTCGACTACACGCTCTAAGGCCAGTGCAGGTCCCCGCTAAACGACTGAGCCCCGACCTCCCACTGGGAGATCGGGGCTCAGATCATTAACTACCGTAGCCTAACGGCTGTGCTCACAGCACCAGTCGTAAGCATTGCCGAAAGGCCTTCATCCATGGAGTCACCTCGTGCTCACGGCGGTCAGCCTCGGGGTAGTAAGCGCACTGCCAGGGAAGATCGCACGCTCGGGGTGAGCATGAGGGCCAGTGACGGCCATCAGCGCTGCAGAGCCCTGCGATAGCGTCGGGCGAGCCGTTGGGGTTCGCGGGTACGCATCATAGGCGTAGCGTGCGATGACGTGGTAGCGGTCGCTGTCGTAGGGGAGGTCGAACTTCCCTTCGCCGTGAGCGACCCACACGCCGGTGACGCACCAGCCAGATCACGGAGCATCACCGAGTGGTTCTCGGGGATCGTGAGGCCTGACGAACGAGCTCTCGAACTTGTGCGAGTCGTTGTGCGCCATCTTATCGCTGCAGCTCGTGCTCAGGATAGAGGGCTCCAGCTCGGCCATCAGCTGACAGCCATTACAGATACCGAGGCTCAGCGTGTCGGGGCGAGCGTAGAAGCGGTCGAGCGTAGCCTTCGCCTGCTCGTTGAAGAGGATACCTGCTGCCCAGCCCTTAGCCGAGCCGAGGACGTCAGAGTTCGAAGCCACCGCAGAAGACGATGAGCTGTACATCATCGAGCGTCTCGACCCGAGATGAGGTCGGTCAGATGCGTCCTTGACGTCGAAAGCCAGCGAGATAGAGGGCGTAAACCATCACGCTCACCATTCGTCCCCTTGTCACGGAGGATGGCGGCACGCACAGGAGCCTTCGCCGTGCGGTCGGGATCGAGACCGAGGTCAGCAAAGCTACCCGTGAAGCCCTTTGGAGCCGTGAGGCGAAGGGGCTGATTCTGCATAACCTTCGTAGCAGGCCTTAGCCAGCTCTTCGCCGCTCTGATACTTATCCATCGAGATAAGAGGGCGGTACCAGAAAGTACGCGCGGCATCGATGTCGAGCGTGACGTGGACTTCTTGCCGTAGCTTACCGAGCGTGCGCCCGTCGGTCGTAGGCGTAGCGATGCGAGCGAAAGCCGATGCTGGCATCACGCGACTCTTCGAGGACTTCGGGATGCGAGGTCTGCACTGACACACCTGGGTTCTCGGCAAGAGAGCTTGACGATATCGTCCTCAGGGAAGGCCGTGAGGTCGACTGACAGCCCTCCCCTTTGTAGAGAGCACATCTCAGTAGCGCCGTGATGAGGCCGCCGCCGAGATATCGTGACCAGCCGTCAGCACACCGCACTGGATGAGCTCCTGCACAGCGGTGAAGGCGCCGCGGAAGTATTCGGGCTCCTCGATGCGGGGCGTCTCGTCACCAGCTCACCGAGCCTGCGCGAAAGGCTGAGCCACCGAGCGCCAGCGGAGAGAAGCTGAAGTCGATATGATGGGACAGGGTATGCGGGATTCGCGACGAGCACAGGAGGATCTTCTTCGTCAGAGACCTCACCGATAGCGCTGATGATGACGGTGCCTGGGCTCAGGACCTTCTCGCCGTTGGGGTACTTCTGCGTCATGGAGAGCAGGTCCTTACCCGTGGGGATATTGATGCCAAGCGGATCGCGGGGTCCGAAGCAACCTCTACGGCGTCGTAGAGACGAGCATCTTCGCCCTCATTGCGGCAGGGCCACATCCAGTTGGCACTGAAACACCCTCGAGACCGTAGGTAAGGCGCGAAAGACAATGTTCGTCAGTGCCTCAGCGATGGCGAGCTGGCTACCAGCGACGGGGATCTACCAGTGCTGCTCACGGGGAGCGTGACCGATAGAGGTAGCGATACCTGCACGGCCACGAGTCCACAGCCACTAGCACCGCAGTCGCTCAAGGCAGCTGGATCTCACCCTGACACTGCTGGCGAGACACGGCCCGTGACGGGCGGTCGACCTTGTTCGTCAGCCAGTCGCCCTACAAGCGACACCTCCTGCTGCAGCACCTCATCGAGGTAGTGCTCGACGTGAGCAGCGTCATAGCTCAGGGCGGGATAGGTCTTGTCGATGCTTGTCGACCATGTAGGGTCTTGGGCGCCGAGCCGAACATATCCGACAGCGCCAGGTCAATGGGCTTATCACCTCCTGCCTCTTCGAAGGTCAGGTGCATATCATCCGTGGTGCGACCGACGACGTACATCGGAGCGCGCTCACGCTCGGCGATACGAGCGATGCGCTCTACGGCGTCGCCCACTTGACCAGAAGGCCCGTACGCTCCTGGCTCTCGTTGCCGATGATTTCCTTCGACGAAAGGTCTCATCACCGATGGGGAAGGCGCTGAGGTCAAGTGTCACCCGTCGTCTCGACGAGCTCGGAGAGCAGTTCAGGTGCTGCCCCGTGGTCGTGGATGGAGATGATCGGGATTGTCTTCACTCTCCGAGGCGTGCGGATGACGTTCTCGACACGCTTCTGCATCTCGGGGTTGGAGCGCTGTACGGCGTTGAGCTCGATAGCGCCGGCATACTGCCCCGTGTTCTGAGAGCTGACGGCACCACCACCCATACCGATGCGGTGGTTGTCACCACCGAGCAGGACGACCTCTTCGCCAGGCTCAGGGGTGCCCTTCTGTGCATCGCTGCGGCGGGCGTAGCCGACACCACCAGCGAGCATGATGACCTTGTCGAAGCCGTGGGTCGGTTCGTCGGCCTTGCCTTCGTGCTCGAAGGTCAGCACCGAGCCACAGATGAGTGGCTGATCGAACTTATTCCCGAAGTCGCTCGCACCATTGGATGCCTTCGTGAGGATCTGGCGGGGCGTCTGGTAGAAAGCCAGGGCGGGCAGCACTGTGCTGCTCCCAGGGGCGATCGGCTGCCGTGCGAGGGGTAGCTCGTCATATGAACGGCCGTCCCAGCCAGAGGCACGCTGGCACGACCACCAACCATACGGTCCGGATCTCACCACCGGTACCGGTAGCAGCGCCGTTGAAGGGCTCGACGGTCGTGGGGAAGATTGTGCGTCTCAGCCGGGGCTCAGCACGCTGTCGATGGACTTACGGACGAAGAAGTCGGGCTTATCACCCGTAGCAGGGGCGAACTGCTCGAGGGTCGCTGGGGCCATCGATGAAGGCCACGTTGTCCTTATAAGCCGAGACTAAGTGATTGGGGTTACGCGGCGCTCGTGTCATGATCATCGAGAAGAGGCTACGCTCTTCTTCCTCCCGTCGAGGACAGAGGTACCACCGAAGATCTTGTGACGGCAGTGCTCGCTATTGACCTGCGAGAGCCGAAGGCTCGCTGTCGGTGAGCGGACGCCCGAGACGCTCGCTGAGCCCCTCGGTGGGAGATCTCCTCATCGCTGAGAGCCGGACCGTGAGCGTCATTGTAGGCGCGCAGGTCCGTGATATACTCGATAGGCGCTGCCGTGATGTGCGTGTCGAAGACCGTCGCATCGATCCTCATGGGGGCCCTGCAGCATCGGGTCGAAGGACGCATCGGGCCCCGAGACCTCGCTGAACTCCTCGATACGCGTGACCGTGGGGATGTTCATATTGCGCACGATCTCCACCGCATTGGTGCTCCAGGGCGTGACGAGCTCACGGCGCGTCCCGACGAAGAAGCCCTTGAGGGCGGGGGTATCAAGCAAAAAGTGGCCACCAAAGAGCCAGGTGAGGGCGATCGAGGGCTTCGGCAGCCAAGGGCGCCGTGCTCTCCACGACATAAAGCACAGGGGAGCTGTGCTTCCTAAAGAGGTAATCATTCGGAGACTATAAATATTGTCGTAAGAGGGATGTGATCCTGAGGAGATCGAAGCAGAGGGGCGGGGCGCTGAGGCCTCCATTCCCTATGAGCAAAGATACGGAAAAAGGCAAGGCCTCACTGCCCAGAGCCAGGGGCTCTAAGCGGTGAGGCCTTGTAGTGTGTCGGCGAGCATAGCTTACGACGGTGCGGTAGGCTTTAGCTCGGGATGCGGAGGGTACGCCCTGTGGAGAGCTTGGCGCGGGCGGAGATGCCGTTGGTGCGGCAGAGCTTGCTTACCGAGACGCCATACTGAGCTGCGATAGCGCGGACGGTCTCGCCCTTCTTGATGCGGTGCGTCTTGAACTGCTCTTCGTTCGACTCGCCACTCTTCTTGGAGCGGCTGCTGCCTTAGCTACTGCGAAAAAGAGCGGGGCGTGCGATAGGGCACCCTTGACGAAGGCGAAGATGTCGTAGCGTGGGACACCTGCCTGGAAGTCGAAGAGGTCCGATGGGTCGATGGGGATACCCATGAAGCGTGCTTCGAAGTGGAGGTGGGGCCCAGTAGAGCGGCCCGTGCTACCGCCGAGACCGATGGGGTCACCAGCGCGGACGACCGTCCGCTTCGCGGACGATGGAGCGGCTCATGTGTCCGTGGACCGTCTCCAGACCATTGGGGATGGCGGATGACGACGTAGTTGCCGTAGCCTCCACCTTCGTGAGGACTTGATACGCACCTTCCAGAAGGCTGCACGTACCGTGTCCCCGTGGCTCAGCGAGGGTCCGTCCGTAGTGCATACGCCCGAAGCTATGGCGATAGCCGTAGTTCGAGGTGACTTGGCGAGGTGGCGATGGGCATCACGAACTCCTGCAGGTCGATGTCTTGGCGGTCAGGATGATGACCAAACATACCTGCGAAGGGGTTTACGTGACTTCCCAGGACTCTTCGCCGTGAGCTCAGAGCCGGTGCCTCAGGATCTTCGTTTTGCTTCTTAGCTTTCAGATCAGCCTCGCGACGCTGCTTTCTCCTTGGAGAGACGATTCTTGATCTCGAGTCGGTCGGCCAGGGCAGGTGTTCACCCAGTGGTGCTTGCCTGCTGACCGGCTGTCGTGCGTGTCTCCTTCTTTGGTGTCTGAGCCTTCCCTGAGGGGGCGTTGCCGCCCAGGCAGGGAGTGTCGTGGCAGCCAGACACAGAGATGCGCTAACAGTCGCATTCTTTTTCTTGTCATACCAGCTTTTGATACTACATTAATGATAATACCTGTCGGGGAGCGCGCCTCCCGTCGGTGTGCTCGGATGCAAAGCATACACTATGCGACAAATGCAAAGATAACCAAATAGTTACAAACGCCAACACTGCTGAGCGCGCAGTATCTGTGCAGTCCCGACCTACTTTCTGCCTTCCGAGCCTCAGGTGTTGGGTGCATTCACCTTAATAACGTGGGGCTTTTTGCTCAAGGTATATCCCTCGTCACTCGTACCACCTCCGACGGCTCACAGGGATCGCTTCGTGAGGGCGTTTGCGGGTTACTTCCCTTGCGGTCGGTCTGCTCAATGGTCTCGTTGCCCTGTCGGGTACAGGCGCTTCCCGAAGCTATAGGTCAGCCCAGACGCACGCCGCTACTATGATTATTCGTCGCAGCGGGTCTGCGTGACATCACGGAAGAAGTAGCGGGTATCGGTACGCATCGTCGAGGGATTGAGGAGGGAGAGGGCGGTTGTCGAGGGTGCCGCGATACGATCTGTCGTGGGCTGCCGGGCCGCTCCACTCAGGCAGAATACCAAAGAGGAGGGCAACAATAAGGAGGCGCGTAGCCTCTGGGATGTGCTTCTTCATAAAGGCCCTTGATTCAGGAAGATGCTTGATGCATGCGCCCCCATGAGGGGCGTGTGTACTGCAAATTTAGAAAAAGATGGAATAAGCAGATCTCCTTCTGCATCAGCTACTTTAGCAGGGCGGATGCTAACCAATAGTGGTGGGTGGTGTGAACCCTAGTGGTCGGCGCGCGAACCCATATTGGTCGCATCACCGACCTATATAGGATAGCGCGCAAGCTATATAGCATTGTGAAGTGACCTATATTGAGGTTGTTGCTCCGCGTAGGGGATAAAAGTTGTGGACGAGTGGCAGATAAGTTTGGCTACGTGCGTGGCTCTAATATCTACGTGCGTGGATATTTGGATTGACGTGCCTGGTCTTTAAGACTACGTGCGTAGAGCAGGAAGAAACCACTACGTGAGCGCTTTTCCTTCACGAGAAGGACACTTTCCCTCCGCTGAATAAGAGAATACGCGCGATAAGGCGAGGGGCTTGTGTATCGCTTCGGAGAGGTATATCGTAGGGCTGGGCGTGCGATGCCTTAGCAGAATAAATAGCGGACAGGACTCGCGGCAACCGTCTCATATAGATTCGCACCACCCATAAAGAGGTGTACAGCTTACACGGGCACAAAAAGTTGGCACCGCAGATGGGTGCCAACTTCTCTATGATAATAAGGAGGGAGCAGGCGGGCGCTGTCGCTTGTGACGCTCGAAGAAGCAGCAGGCCGAAAGTCCTTGCAGACCATCGGCAGGCGCACGGAGCTTGTCAGCGGGAGCGTGGAGCGACAGCGCAGGTAATAGGTGCGCTCCAGCTCGGCTTCGCGGACGTGGAAGTCCAGCATCTGCTCGAGGTGGGTATTCAGCTCGGCTTCGGTCAGCGTCTTGTCGCCCTGACGTACGCGGCGGCCGAGGGTTTCGGTCGAGCGCCATGGGGCGAAGCGCTTATCGTCAAGTTCGTTTTAGCACGGGCATCAGTGCATCGACTTCGCCAGCGGTGAGGAGAGCTCACGCATCAGGAAGGCACGCTTCTCAGCAGCACCTTCTCGCGCATGTCCTTGTGATGGTCGGCGGGCTTCTTCTTAGCTTGTGCGGACAGTCCACCGCGAGGAGGAGGATGGAGCAAAAGGATATAAAGGATTCGCTTCATTGTCTTCGTGGGGTTAGCGTGTGGTAGTAAAGGTGGTATTCGTCATCGTCCGAGGTCGGAGAGGAGCGAGTGTAATAGGGTCATAGCCTGCTACGGCCGTCATGCGCTCACCGTAGTCGGCGTAGTAGTTGGCATACTCGTCTTCGCTACTGGCCTCGGTCTGGGCCGTAGCGACGGACTTATCCTCGGCGGTCTTCGGTGCGAAGGCACGGAAGATGAGGGTTCATCGCGACAAACATCGCCGCCAGATAGGCGATGGGGACGCAGGCGCGTCCATAGGCTGACGCGAGGGGCTTCGGCGACTTCTCGAGGGTCTCCTCGGGGATCTTCGCCATAATACGCTCCTCGAGGCTATCGAAGTAGCCCTCGGGGACGCTATAGTGCCACGACTCTCGGCGGGAGTAGAGTGAGTTGGTTGCTTATTCATCTCTAATATATGAGCCCTTATCGGGGCTTCACTCTGTGTGACAACTGGTAGGGGAAAAGGTTTATTCGCTGCGCTGAAGTTCTTCTGTTACCTTCTTCATCGCGTGGTGGTAGGAGGCCTTGAGCGCGCCCTCAGACGTGCCAGTAAGTGCGGCCATCTGGTCGTAGGGCATCTCATCGTAGTAGCGGAGGCGGAAGACCAACTGCTGCTTGGCAGGTAGGCTCAATATAGCCTTCTGCAGGGCGCACCTCTGCCTCATCGGCATCAAGTACTCGTCGGCCGTGAGGGCGATCCAGCAGGTAGAGCGAGTCACCCTCCTCTGAGGGGGAGATGACATTCTCCTCTTCGTGGCGGCGCTTCTTCAGGAAGTTCAGAGCCTCATAAAGGGCGATTCGGTAGAGCCACGTGGAGACCTTCGCCTCGCCACGGAAGCCTTCGATAGCCTCCCAGGCCTTGATGAAGACGTTCTGCACGAGGTCATCGGTGTCGTCGTGGTTGTAGACCATACGGCGTATCTGCCAGTAGATCTGCTGCGAGTAGAGGCGCGACCGTGGTGAAGGCGCTTCGCCGGCGCTCCGGGTCAGCCAGCGCACGCTGGAGCTCCTCTTCAGTGACAAGTGGTTGGGGCATCGTCAAGATTTCTTTGACTTCAAGGGTAGCAGGGGCTTTTGCTTGCACGTCGGGCTATCGGCAGTACGGCTGGGCTGGATCGTATGAGACGAGCTCGCCGTCCTTCCCGAGGCTGACGGCGAAGGTCTCACCGCATGGAGCTTCTCCTCGAGGATGTGCTCGACGCAGGGGTCTCCACGAGCTGCTGCAGACGACGGCGCACGAGGGCGGGCTCCGGGACGCGATGCGCCCTCATCGATACCGACGAAGCGCTTGGCCTCCTCAGTGAGCGTCGTAGCCATAGCCCGAGGCCGCGAGGCGCTCTACGATGAGCTTCAGCTCCAGCGAGACGATCTGCAGGAGCGACTCATCTGAGAGGCTCGAAGGCGACCGTGCCATCCAGACGACCCAAGAACTCCAGGGCTGAAGGTGCGCTCCAGTGCCTTGCGGACAATGCCTTCGCTACGCTCCTGCCCATTGCTAGGGCCGGAGAAGCCGACGGAGCGGGCAAAAGTCCTTCGCTTCGCGCAGAACCGACATTGCTCGTCATGATGATGATCGTATTGCGGAAGTCCGCCGTACGCCCTCCGAGTCCGTCAGACGTGCCATCGTCGAGGACCTGCAGGAGGAGGTTATAGATATCAGGATGAGCCTTCTCGATCTCGTCAGGGAGGACCAAGCGATGAGGGCGGGTACGCACGGGCTCCGTGAGTTCGCCACCATTGCCGTAGCCGATGTAGCCAGGGAGGAGGGCCGATGAGTCGGGAGACGCTGGCATGACTCGGCGAACTCACTCATATCGATACGCACCAGCGCCTCTTCACTGCCGAAAGACTTCCCGCCAGCGCCTTTCGCCAGATAGGTCTTCCCTACGCCCGTCGGGCCAAGGAAGAGGAAGGAAGCGATGGGATGCTGTCCGTCCACGCAGCCCGAGACGGGCACGCTGCACGCACGGCTGACGACAGCCACGGCATTATCCTGCCCGACGATACGGCTGCGGAGCTTCGCGGGAGCTCGACGCAGGCGCTGGAGCTCGGTCTTGTCCTCGATCTGCTCCACGGGGATATTGAGGCGACGAGGCAGGCCCTGCAAGAGGTCATCACGGCTGACAGTACCCTTGCTTCGCGTGCCGCTTGTCGTCCCAGCGAAGTGGCGATGCAGGCGACGACGGGTCTCGCTGGCAGCAGCATCGAGGATCTCACCGAGGGCGTAGAGCGCAGGCTCCTGCGGGAGTAGCGCTGAGCGAGTGCCAGCAGCTCCTCGTGGGGCGTCTGATAGCTCACCGCATGATACTCGGCGAGAAGGCACGGCGACGCTCGAAGGCCTTTCGAGTGCCTCGCCCTCGAGGGGCTTGATGATGCTTCTGCCGTGCTGAGTGAAGCGGCTTCACTGCGCTCGACAGACTGGCTGTAGGTAGCGGGAGTAGCGTGGGCGATGCACTGCATACGGCGCCGTGCAAGTCCCTAAAGAGAGCTCTCAAGACTTCGCCACCCGTACGACCGAGGGGCTTCAGGAGGCTGAGGTCACCGATATAGAGAGCACAGAGGATCAGCCTGGAGTCGCTCAAAGAGTGACTGCAGGTACTGCTCTGCTCCCACCCATCATCTGGCTCGCAGAGGCCAAGCGCAGCGGATCAAGCTCCAGCACCGACTGGTAGCGGAAGCCCTGTGGCGTGGCACTCAGTTTATCGACTGCACTCGCACTGCCGCCCTTAGCATCCAGCTCAGCACGGCGATCCATGTGGCGAACAAGCGCCTTGATGATCGGCTCGGGGGCTGTCATGGAGCTCGTGCACCAAGACCACCGAGGGTAGCTCTCACGCGAGTATCTGTATGAGGGTCACGCGCTTCATCATCGTGAGGGCATCGGATCCACCTTACCTCTGGGGTCGCGGGCTGGTGCTCGTCACGGCGACCGAAGTCAGCGTAGAGGCTCCCCATCCTTCGGGGCTTCTTCGCCCTCGGGGAGCTTACCGAGCATGCGGTCGACTGCGTGCTGATAGCTCGGCGAGTGCCTGCAGGGAGTTCGTCGCTGGGTGGCAGTTCGCCATCGCCACCGAGCCCTAGGGTCCCTTCATCTGCGCCAGATCTATGCGGATGGGGATACGGCGGACGCGGTCTTGGGACAAGACGATCGCCTGGGCCTGCGCTGAAGGTTTATCCGAGGCGGGCTGGCTGGCTTGGGATCCACTGAGCTTTGGCGTGCTCTCCTCAGCGAAGTCTTACTGCCCTCGAGGAGCATAGCGACACGATGGAGCTGGGGTCGGTATGCTCGTTGATGCGGTGAGCTGACGAGTAGTGCGTGAGGAGCGTCGGGGGCGAACAGAGTATAGGCTATAGAGGAGGTAGCGCACTGATGGCCTGCGCCCCGAGGAGCGTGGAGATCTGCGCCGCACGCGCCAGCGTGCTATGCGCTTCGATGCTGTAGAAGACGTGTGCGGGATCTTCCTTATCGTCGGACTGGATATGCTCGTCCACCTCGCGTAGCACCTCCTTCACGGAGATATTACGATCCATCAGGAAGCGGATAGCGGCGCTGGTGCCTTCGCTGAGCACGCCCCACGAGGAGGTCATTCGTGATCTCGCCACAGCGCAGCTCCTGGCGTGCTCGGCAGCCAGCTCGAGGGCCACACGGAAGGTATCGGTATAGTTGTACTTGACAGGATTACGCTTCATCTCTGTGTCCGCTTAGGATTGACTTGGATAGCATGCAGCTTGGCGTAGTGTCCGCCGAGTGCGAGGAGCTCGTCGTGCGTACCCTGCTCGACGATACGCCCGTCATCGACGACGCAGATGACGTCGGCATGGATGATCGTCGAGGCGGTGGGCGATGACGATGGTCGTACGGCCCTCCATGAGGTGATCAAGGCACTCTGCACAAGCGCTCGCTCTTGGTATCGAGGGCCGAAAGTGGCTTCGTCGAGGATGAGGATCGGGGAGTTCTTGCAGACGGCACGGGCGATGAGAGGCGCTGGCGCTGACCACCGGAGAGCTTACCACCCGCGGTCACCGATATTGGTATCATAGCCTGCAGGCATCTCATTGATGAACTCATCGGCGTGCGCGACTTCGGCGGCCTGACGCACCTTCTCGAGGGTAGCGCCCTCGACACCGAAGGCGATGTTCTCAAAGACCGAAGCATTGAAGAGGATGGGCTCCTGATTGACGTTCCCCTATGAGGCGGCGCAGATCAGCTACCGCAACCTCACGGATATCCGTGCCATCGATGGTGATGCGCCCCTCGACGACGTCGTAGAAGCGAGGGATGAGGTCCACGAGCGTGCTCTTCCCCGAGCCCGAATGCCCGACGAGCGCCACGGTCTGCCCCTTGCGGATCGTCAGATCTACGTCACGTAGTACCCACTCCTCAGCATAGCGGAAGGAGACCTTCTCCAGGCGGATCGCCTCGTTGAAGACGACGGGCTTAGGCTGAGCGGGATCCGTGATCGTGCTCTCGGCCTGGAGGATGCGGTCGACACGCTCCATCGAGCCCATACCACGGCGTATAGCATAGGCGCCCTTGCTGAGGTCCTTCAGCGGGTTGATGAGGCTGTAGAAGATGACGAGATAGTAGATGAAGGTCGAGGCATCAATGCTGCTATCTCGATTGAGGATGAGCGAGCCGCCATACCACAGCACGATAGCGATGGTCGCTGTAGCCGAGCAGCTCACTCACGGGGTGCGCCAGGAGCTGACGGCGGTTCACACCGATGACCGTCTGGCGGTACTCCTCGTTGGAGTCACGGAAGCGCTTGTCGACGAACTCCTCCGCGGTGAAGGCCTTGACGATACGCAGCCCGCCGAGTGTCTCCTCGACCTGACTGATGAGCTGCCCCCACTGGTTCTGCGCCTCGAGGCTGGTGCGCTTGAGCGACTTCCCTACGCGCCCCATGACGAAGCCTGCGATGGGCAGGGACGAGGGAAGACGAAGAGGGTGAGCTGCCAGCTGATGACGAGCATCGAGGCCGAGGTAGACGAAGATGAGGATAGGGTTCTTCAGAAGGAGATCGAGCGAACTCATCACGGAGTTCTCCACCTCCCCGACGTCCCCGTGATACAGCCAGCACGTCACCCTTGCGCTCTTCGCTGAAGAAGCCCAGCGGCAGAGCAAGGATCTTTGCATTGAGCTGATTAGCAGGGTCACGGACGACCCCTCGTACGGATAGGCACGAGGAAGAAGCCCCGAGGTGAGGTAGCACCGACCTTCAGGAGCGTCATCAGCACCAGATAGAATGCCGAGGATGATGAGCGTGTGGAGGCTCCCTCGGTCTCGATAAGCTGCGAGACGAAGTAGCCGAAGTTATTCGTCACCACCTCCTTCATCTGCGACCAACCCCGTTTGGGTGGTGAGGTCAAGCGAGCTGAAGGGGATATAAGTCGTCACCCTGCTCCTCGATCTGGAAGAGGATATTGAGGATGGGCATCACGAGGGCGAAGGCCACCAGATTGAGCAGAGCGCTCAGGATGTTGAAAGAGCACCGCAAGGCTCAAGTACCCTTATAATAAGGAGCGATGAAGCGGCGGATCAACATGAATATATCTTTCATCTATGCATCTTAGGGCTCACGCACCGAGGGGCTTTTTACTGGGCTTAGCTTCGGCACGGAGGCTACTTATCCAAATGTAATAATCTTATCAAAGATACGACAATGCCGCGGCTTCCTCCCGAACCGCCAGTGTTCCTAATGCCGCCAGGCAATACCAACACCCACTCTCCTCTGCTGTAGATGACACTTCACCCCCTACAGCAAGCATAGCAATAGGGGTGAAGCACTATTTAGGAGTGAATATATCAGCTCTTACGTATGAGGAGATTTGCCAAAGAAACCCAGCTCTTTGCACCAGTAGAAACTATAGGGTTAAGCCCCAGAAGCGCAAATTACCTGTATCTTCCTGCTCCGTTGCAGCACAAAGTCTCGGCACAGATACTTCGAAGACTTAAAGGCTTTGGAAAAGTCCATAGCCCAGTTTCCTGCATACGCGCATACCACCTGGTCATTGAACAGCCTTCCTCCTCAAAGATCTTGTAAGAACCAGCGTCAATATATACGAAGGCCTGCTGACTCTCATAGCGAGGGACATTACATTCAGATAGGTCGACTGGTAAGGGATCAGCTCATAGGTCTCAGGGGTTAGATAAGACATACATTGTACTCCCCAGTTCGCTGGGTCGCACCAAGTCTCAAGATCCCAGAAAGTACTTACCTTCAGCGGAATATCTGAGATAAGCGAGGATCGATGGATTCCTTCTTCAAGCTCTAAGAACGTCGTGTGCGCATTGGCATTGATCTGCTCTTGGAAGAGACGCTGATCGTACCGCCCCACCGTATGATCTAGATCTATGACCGAGCTGAGGGTTTGGCTCGTACTTACTTCCAGACTGTAGATAGGTTACCCTCAACTGCGAAAAAGTTGTTGCTCACCTTCTTCTGGAGCTCAGGAAATAGGGGCATTCCTCCTACCCAAAGCGCACCATGAATAGCCATGACTTCACTCTCAGTGAATAGTGATGAGTTAGCAGCCACGGCCAAGTCTTGAGAGGCACCCGTGGAATATGAAGTCACGACATGCGTCCCATATTTCTCCACCAGCGCAGCCGCCGAAAGCACTTTAAGATCTCTCACGAAACGCTTTACTTAGATAGAACTCATAGTCCATCGGATCTGCTACTTCATATCGCTCGTAGAGATATTTATACCCCGTAGTATAGCGATAGACATATCGCTGCAGGCTCCCTACAGAGTATCTCCTATTACCATAAGAGCAAGTCACCTTCTCATAGCCCGGACCTACCGCTACGACCATTGAGTCACTGAATGGCTCAGCCTTGGAGGCCTGGTAAGTCCGCTTAAAAGGAGCAGTCCTCAGGCTGGACACTAAGCTCGGTATGCCGTGGCACACGAAGCTCAGGGGTAATAGCCCGACCAAAAGGAGACCATGGATCATTAGAAACGATGCGCTTCTCATCCAAGACACTCCACCGCGTGAAGCCCCCAGCATCATTAGCCGTATGTCCTACAAGGTCGAAGCACTTCCCCGAGATAGCGCTCTGCTGGCAAGGTCTTAGGGCTCTACCCCATGGAGGCGCATGAAGGTGGGGTAAGTACCTCTGATGCGATCTTCCGATCTGGTGATGGACGATCTGGATCATCCTTCTCCCTACAGGAGCTAATGCCGAGAGCCATCAAGGCAACCAAAAGCCAAATAGGAGGAGTTCCTTAGTGCTTTCATCTCATGAAATGGGGGACTTAATATATATACGTATTGGACAGGCGAGGCAGCTCCTCATAGGGAAGGCGTAACTCTACTTTTCTCGACGCAAATATAGTACATACTTGAACACATCGGAGCATAGTACCACGGCTTCCCCAGAAAGCGGATCATGGGGCTATCCACAGCACGGGACTATGGCGGAGAAACGGCTACTCGCAGGGAGAAAGCGACAGGGCCACTACCGAAGGATATCGGTAGTGGCCCCGTGAAAAGTATTCAGCGAAGCGCCGAATTACTTAGCGTTCTTAGCGAGGATCTCCCTTGACCGTGTCGATCTCGAGCGAGTGAGCAGCACCCGACTGACCGATCGTACCGCTCATATAAGCAGCCTGCGTGTCTTCGCTGATGAGGCCTGACTCGATGAAGCTCTTGATACCTGCAGCCAGACGTGAGCCTGGGCAAGCAGCGTCTTCAGCGTAGTGAGCCGTCACACCGTAGCTGAGAGCCAGCTGACGAGCCAGAGTAGGATCGTAGCAGACAGCGCAGACGGGGACCGTAGCACGGAAGGAAGAGAGGTAGCGAGCCGTACGACCGGTGAAGCTATCGGTGATGATAGCCTGCGTGTCGATCTGCTCGACGCTACGTACAGCCTGCTTAGAGAGGAAGGCCGTCGTGGTGCTCACTTCCTTAGAGTAAGGCACTTCGTCGTTGTATTCGCGCTCGAGCGTCGTCTCAGCCTCACGGATGATGCTTGCCATCGTCTGGACAGCCTCGAGGGGGTACTTACCGTTAGCCGTCTCACCAGAGAGCATGACAGCGTCGGTGCGGTAGTAGACAGCGTTAGCGATGTCGCTGACCTCTGCACGCGTAGGCAGGGGGTTGTCAATCATCGTGTGGAGCATCTGCGTAGCGACGATGACGGGCTTCTTAGCAGCGATACACTTCTGGATGATCATACGCTGGATGGGAGGGACCTTCTCTGCGGGGAACTTCGATAGCGAGGTCACCACGAGCGATCATGATACCATAGCAAGACTCGATGATCTCGTCGATGTTGTCGACACCTTCCTGGTTCTCGATCTTAGCGATGATCTTGATGTCGCTCTTGTGCTCGTCGAGGATCGTCTGGATCTCCTCGATGTCCTTCTTGTTACGGACGAAAGAGTGAGCGATGAACTCGATCTTCTGGGGGATAGAGTGCGGGATGTTGCCACGGTCCTTCTCGGTGAGAGGGGCAGGTCGATGCGTACGCCAGGGACGTTGACGCTCTTGCGGCTACCGAGCTTACCGTTGTTCTGACAGACCGTGAAGAGCTTGTCGCCTTCCTTCTTCTCTACGTCGAGCAAGAGCACCGTCGTCGAGGGAGGATGCGAGCACCTACGGGTACGTCGTGGACGAAGTTCACGTAGTTCACGTTGATGACTTCGTTGTTGGTCTTGGCTTCAGGGGTTAGCCTGGAAGATGACCTTGTCACCAGCGTGGAATTCGCGCTTGACTTCTGAGTCACCTTCGAGGACCGTCGTGCGGACTTCGGGGCCCTTCGTGTCCAGGAGGACAGCGACGCTGGGCGATACAGCACGCGTATTGTTGATGACCTGGGTGATACCCTCCTTCGTCATGTGGGCGGTGTTCATACGTACGACGTTCACGCCAGCTTCGACGAGCGGACGGATGAATTCTACGTCGCAGCGCAGATCCGAGATAGTAGCTACAATCTTAGTTTTCTTCATAATGCTTAATTGGGGTAATTTATTCGTGGGTCGGTAGAGGTAAGCCCCCACACACGGCTTCGATGGCTAAGCGGTATCCATCGAGACCGAAGCCCGAGATCGTCCCTCGGCAGGCCTCTGCGATGAGGGAGCGCTGGCGGATAGGCTCACGCTTATAGATATTGGATATATGGACTTCGATAGTGGGGGGAGTGATAGCCCGGAGGGCATCGGCCAAGGCCAAGGAGGTATGGGTATAGGCACCGGCATTGAGGATGATGGCGTCAGCGCCGGCATCGTGCAGCTCATAGAGCCTGTCAAGGAGCGCCCCCTCATGGTTCGACTGGAAATAGGTCAGACGAAGCTGGTGATCATAGCGCTGGTGCAGCTGCTCCAGGCAAGTGTCCATCGACATCGTGCCGTAGATGCTGGGCTCACGCTGGCCGATCCGAGCAAGGTTCGGCCCGTTAATGATCTCTATCCACATTCGTTATTTCGGGGGTATTCCTATTGTCTTCTTACCTTTGCAAAGATAAATTAAAATTCTCACTTTTTGAATGCTCCCTGACGATATACGCACGCAGTTCCTCTCGCACCTACGCTTCGAGCTCGGCCTCTCAGAGAATACCCGTGAGGCTTACCTCAGCGACGTCGATAAGCTCCTCAGCTACATGGACGTCGAAGGGCTCAGCATCGAAGCCATCGACTATCCACGACTGCAGCACTTCATCGCCACGCTCCACGATCTGGGCATCGCCCGACGTCGATCTCGCGCATCATCTCGGGTATCGCTCCTTCGGGCGCTATCTCCTCCTCGAGGGCTATGTAGATAGCGACCCCACGGCACTCCTCGAGGTGCCACGCAAGGGGCGCTATCTCCCCACTGTGCTGACGACGGCCGAGGTCGACCGCATCATCGAGGCCGCAGGGAGCAAGGGGCGGCGTCGAGGGCCAGCGCAATCGTGCCATCATCGAGGTGCTCTTCAGCTGCGGGCCTGCGTGTGAGCGAGCTGTGTCACCTGACCTTCCCCGACCTCTTCCTCGACGAGGGGCTATCTGCGTGTACAAGGGCAAGGGGAGCAAGCAGCGTCTCGTCCCGCTGAGTGACTCCGCCATCGCCGAGGTCACCCTGCTACCTCCGTGATCCCGACCGTGCCACCCCGAAGCGAGGACAAGAGGACTACGTCTTCCCTCAGCCGCCGTGGGCAAGCCATCTCCCGCATCACGGTCTTCGTCATGGTGCGCGAAGCCGCCGAGATGGCGGGCGTGGAGAAGAAGATCAGCCTCACACCTTCCGTCACAGCTTCGCCACAGCGCTCCTCGAGGGCGGTGCGAACCTCAAGCTATTCAGCTCCTCCTCGGTCACGAGGATGTAGCGACGACGGAGATCTACACCCACATCGACCGCACCAAGCTCCGCGAGCAGGTCGAGCGCTATCACCCCGCAATCGCAGAGCGAGGTCGTAGCATCACCTCACCCCGACATACGAATAGTCAAGAGGCTGGAGAGCATGACTCTCCAGCCTCTTGGCTGTACTATCATTGGGTGAAGGCTACTCCCCTCACGATCGTGACGTATAGATACTTGATGAGGTCCTTCATACGGAAGCGCCCTACCCGCTCGGCTCCCCAAGTAAAGTAGGTGAACGACACACGCTCCCCGTCGTCTGACCATACCGCCGTCCCGGGCTTGATGACGATCCAATGAAGGCGAGCGATGCGGTTGCCCTTGGAGTCCGCCTTGATCAGCTTCGAGTCAATGAGCAGAAACGATCGGGTCGGCTTCCTCAGCGCTTCGATGATGGCTCTGCGATGCGTCCTCACGGAGCCCCAACCCACGAAGCTCAACCTCTGTACAGCGCTCGTGCGGGTAGATGCTCTTCAGCCAATACAGCATATCTTTCGGCGGACTAAATAGCGCTAACGGCCCAGCCTTGCCATCCACCCCGAAAAGCATATTTCGCCCCTCTCGCATCGCGCCTAAGAACATCCAGTCGATGCCCGAGATCCCTTCACGGGAACTCCCTCGCAGTCCCTTGCTTGCCTGCAGATAGAGGTCACCCGACAGCACATATCCCCGTCTCGTAGAGGGAGAGCATAGCGGATATATAAGCCACAGGATCCGTGAGCATCAGATCGTAGGCAATAGCCGCAGGGGCCCGCAAAAGCTCAGTAATCCCTTGATTGGGGAGGGATAGGACAAAGGTAGTCCCAGCGTATGGATAGGACCGCAAGCGATCCGCCTCCTCTCGGGGCATTTCTTGCCGACAAAAGCGTGCCTGCATCTCCAGCTGCACCTGCTCTCCATAGCGCTCCCACACACGAGGGGATCTGGGCCTCACCAAGAGGCCTTCACCCAAGGGGCATCAAGGTCTGGAGGGTGGTCGGCTTCATTGTATTCATAGGACGCTCATCATGCGGGGCTTGTATCATCGGCGAGGTGCGGTAGGAGCCTCAGGCGAATAAATATCGACCGCAAACTGCGATATTCTCCGTAGCTACCATCAGCATTGACTTCTGCGGCGATGCTGTCCCGCCCTGCGGTCACTCGACTCGAGACCAGTATAGGACTTCTTGCCATAGAGCCGAGAAAAAGCTGTCCACGACTACGCCTAATCCTCCGTCCACGCACGTAGTCATAAAGTCTATGCACGTAAATCCCGATGATCCACGTACGTAGATTTAACGACCACGTACGTGGACAAAGCTTTCTCGTAGTGGGTAGCGCAGTTTTTCCACGAGGTGCGTGGGAAGTTTTCCTTCGCGCATTGGGAGAAATCCGAATAGTCAGCAAAGCCGCCTGCACTACGGGAGTAAAGCGACATCGCCCCCACAGATTCGGCGGAATCTGTGGGGAGCGATGTTGATTCTTGCTTCGGGGAGAAGCTGGAGGCGCTTACTCGGCTTCGGGCGTATAGCCTTCGGCAGGGGCGCACGGGCTTCCCGATGAGGGTCGCTGCCGTGGCGGACTCGATGCGTACATCCACGTACTGACCGACGCGGTAGCCTTGCTTATCGAAGACGACGACCTTATTCTGCTGGCTACGGCCGAAGAGCTGTTCGCGAGAGCGCTTGCTGAAGCCCTCGATGAGAACCTCGAAGGTCTTCCCCACGTCACGCAGGTTGCTCTCAAGCGAGAGCTGGGTCTGCAGCTCGATCATCTCGTTGAGGCGGCGGATCTTCTCGTCCTCGGGGATGTTGTCGATGAGGTACTTCGCGAGCATACGTCCCGGGCGCTCAGAGTACTTGAAGAGGAAGGCATTGTCTCAGAACCACCCTACGCATGAGGCTCAGCGTGTCCTGGAAGTCCTCCTCGCTCGTCGTGGAAGCCGCAGAAGATATCCGACTGATGGCGCAGTCGGGCATAGCACGGCGGATAGCCGCGACACGCTCGAGGTACCACTCACGGGTGTAGTTGCGCTTCATGAGCTTGAGGATGCGGTCGTTGCCCGACTGTGCTGGCAGGTGGATATGCTTGCAGATATTCGGGTACTTCGCCATCATAGCGATGGCCTTGTCGTCCATATCCTGGGGTGAGGCGAGGTGAAGCGGATACGGATCGTGGGTACGGCGAGGGCAACCTGCTCGAGGAGGTCACCGAAGTCATACGTGCGGTCCCCGTCCACAAAGCGGTAGGAATTCACATTCTGCCCGAGCAGCGTGATCTCACGATAGCCCTTGGCCTCGAGGTCCTTCACCTCACGGATGATGCTCTCCAGCTCACGGCTACGCTCGCGACCACGGGTGTAGGGCACGATGCAGTAGGAGCAGAAGTTATTGCACCCACGCATGATGGAGACGAAGCCGAGAGGTTGAGCCCGCCGATCTTCAGCGGGAGGACATCCTTGTAGGTCTCGGTGGTGGAGAGCTGTACGTTGATCGCCTTCTCCCGCGCTCGACAGCGCCGACGAGATTCGGCAGGTCGAGGTAGCTATCAGGGGCCGACGACGAGGTCGACGTGGTGCTTCTCGATCAGCTCCCCTAGCACGCTCGCCACTACAGCCGAGGACGCCGATGATGATACGGCGGCGCTTGCAGCGGATGGAGTGATAGTAAGCGATGCGGTTGAGGACTTTCTGCTCGGCATTGTCGCGCACGGAGCAGGTATTGAGGAAGATAGCATCGGCCAACTCAGGGTCTTCGGTCAGGTGAAAGCCGTCCATCTGCATGATGGATGCGACGACTTCGCTGTCGGCGACATTCATCTGGCAGCCATAGGTCTCTATATAGACGCGGCGGGCGGTGGCGGTCGAAGGCTGAGCGCTCTGGGCGGGCTCGATCTTGGTCATGAACTATGAATTGCTTAAGTGACGGTGGGAGGTGCGTAGACCTTCTAAGAAGGAGCTCTCCGCAGTTGGAGATAATATATTTATCTGTATATTTGCAATGAAAATGTAAGATTTTTCATAGTTAAGGTTTTGGTTAATAGGTTGGAGCTGGCTGGAAGTCAGCCCGCTTTTTATACCCATACCAAGACCTTCTACGATCTTCATCCCATGCTATATCAAGGGCATCGCCGATACGCAGGAAGTGATAGCCCTCACTCTGGAGCCAGCGCACGGCTTCGGGCATCGCTAGCGCATATTCTTCTCCGCCTTGAGCGAGTCGTGGAAGACGATGATCGAGCCGTTGCGCGCATAGCGCTTCACGTAGCCGACGATGGTCTCCGGGACTGAGCTCGGCATTGTAGTCGCGCGTCACGACATCCCCATCACGATCTCGAAGCTATGACTAAGCTCCCTATTCTGCGAGAAGCGCAGGTGCCCGTGCGGCGGACGGAAGTAGCGTGAGTGGATGAGCTCATGCGCGTCACACACGTCGCGCATGTACCCTTCGTCGAGTGGAAGATACCCTGGATATGATGATAGGTGTGATTGCCTACCGTGTGACCACGACGACGTATCTCCTCGAAGAGCTCGGGGTAGCGTCGCACATTGTCTGCCACGCAGAAGAACGTGGCCTTGATCCCCAACTCATCGAGCTGATCCAATACCCAGGCGTGACCTCGGGTATCGGACCATCATCGAAGGTAGGGTAGATACTCTTGCCCTTGAGCGCGGGGATACGCCAGCGCGCTCAGGCACTGAGCATGCGGTACCACATGGGTACCCGACAGAGGATGCGCTCGATCATCAGCGGAAGAGCGGACTACTGAGCTACGCCCAGACGGCGGAGCAGCGCTGCGATCTCCTGTTCATAGCGGGAGAGCGCCTGCGAGTTGTAGTCCTTAGCGAAGTCGAGAGCGTAAGAGATAGCCGTATAAGCCTCCTGCAGCTCACCGTGGCGCGAGGACCTCCTCGAGCTTCTCAGCGGGGAGCTGTACCGCTCAGGTCAGCGTGCTCAGCGCACGGCGGCGATAGCCTGCAGCACGTGGTCAGCCTCAGCACGGCATATCGGCACGATAGAGGGGCATCAGCGAAGTAGAGTGCGCTCGTCTCATCAGGGACGTTCTCCTCGAGGATGACGGAGAGCACTTCTTCAGTATGGCCTGCGCCTTCGCTTATCGCCACGCTCGAGATAACCATTGGCCAGCGGCGTGAAGATCTGATTGCGCAGGGTCGATACGATGCCACGGGCGTTCTCATCGAAGTACGTACCAGGGCGATCAGCACCGCACCAGCGGGAACTTCGTCATCACCGTCTCGTACATACGATCCAGATTGCCGATGCCGTAGTCAATAGCACGGCCCGTGCTGTCGACACGTGGAGCGAGCGGGAGGAGCTGTGAAGCCATACCCGTCTGCACCATGCTGGCGGTCATACCGTTGAAGGCATTGCGGGGCGAAGTGATCGCCCAGTAGATAGGACGCTCCCACTTGTTGCCCGCGATGAGGTCGAGGACACTGAGGCCACCGATATCGAGGGAACTGACGGCCGTGCAGGCTCAGTGAGAAGTCGGGGAGTGATATGCCCCGTGAGTGCGGGGAAAGCTCTTCGCGATGCGCTGAGCGACAGCAGCCGAGTCGACGGCGACGTAGAGGTCGGGCGAGGCAGCATAGCAGGCGAACCAGGGCCATGACCCTGCAGCGCCTTATAAGCCTCCTCGACGCTCAGGCGCTCACCGCCATTGGGACTGACGAGAGCGTAGTTGTTGTAGTAATAATAGGACTTGGGCAGGAGACCGATGGGCAGAGGCTTGCCTTCGTGAGGCCTGCTTCTTCATCTGGTCGATGTACCAGTCACCCGAGAGATAGGAGAGGTTGACGGTGCGGACGTCCGTGCGGATGCCCTCGACTTCCTGTGCGTACCAGAGGGGGAAAGTATCGTTGTCACCATAGCAGAAGAGGATGGCATTCGGGCTCACAGCTCTCGAGGTAGTTGCGGCCCATGTCGCTGGCGACGGTGCGACCCGAGCGGTCGTGGTCGTCCCAGTTCTGCCCTGCCATCTGTAGTGGGGATGAGCAGGAGCACCAGCTGAAGCGCCCGCAGCAGCCGTAGAGATGGTGACAGGCGTCCTCATCACTGGTCTTCTTCGCAGGCTGCTTGGAGATAGCGGCTGGCAGTCGTAGCGATAGCAGCCACGCGAAGCCCACCCAGATGGCGAAGGCGTAGAACGATCCCACATAAGCGTGAGTCACGCTCACGGGGCTGACCAGGATGCTGGTTGAGGTAAAAGCACGATGGCGATACCCGTCATGAAGAAGAGCATAAAGGTCACCCCGAGCTCTCCACACCACGACGCCCGCGACCGATCTGGAAGAAGAGGCCGATGAGCCGGAGGATCAGCGGGAGGGCGTAGTGGACATTGTGCCCCTGTGCCCGTCATATCCTCGGGGTGCGTATCGCTATCCCCGTAGAAGAAGCTATCTGACGAAGGGAATACCCGTAGCAGCGCCACCACGCAGGAGGCCGCCGTCACCCTGAAGGTCATTCTGGCGTCCGGCGAAGTTCCACATGAAGTAGCGCCAGTACATGTAGGTCAGCTGGTAGTTGAAGAAGTAGGTGAGGTTGTCCCCGAGGGTAGGCTGCGACATATCATCGGCAGCACGCCCCATCCACGTATTGTACATCTGCGCATGACCACGGTCATAGACACGGGGAAGAGCATCATGCTCGAGCCCTCATAGACGGGCTCATCCTTGGGCGCACGTGCTACATAGCGGTCGGGGTCAGAAGGCTGAGCCTTATCGACACGACCGTAGGTAGGCTCACCTTCGTCGAACTCAGGACGGCCGTCGGCGCCGTACTTATAGGGCGACGCGAAGGTAGGGCCGTAGAAGAGCGGTGCCGAGCCATACTGCTCACGCGCCAGATAGTAGCGGAGCGAGAAGGCATCAGCAGGCGCATTCTCATTCATCGGAGGGTCAGCCACCGCACGCACGAGGATCACCCCGTAGGAAGAGAAGCCCATAGCGATAGCCACGAGCGACATCTGTACCGTCTGGACGGCACGTGCGCGAAGCCCCTTATATAGGTAGAAGAAGGCAATGATACCAGCCGCCAGTGCGAGGGCGACGATACCATTCCCGATGAGGGGATCCCCATCAAGATCAGCGACAGAGCGATAGAGATACGGAAGCGATGTGAGCCGAGGAGCTTGGGATCCTGCACCGCACGGTCGGCTTTCGTAGACACCCCAGATGAGGACGGCGACGAGTACCGCGAGGTAGATATACAGCCCTTGGTTGTAGCTGAGGCCGCAGGTGACTGACGAAGAACATATCCCACTTCCCTGCGAGCTAGGCACACCCTGCACGACCCGTACATCATCAGCCCGACGAGGGCAGAAGGAGCCGAGGCGCCAGAGCACTGCCCTTGAGCGTGGGTGTCGTGGCACGGCGGTAGTAGTACCAGCGCCATGGCGGGCAGACAGAGCAGGTTCAGCAGGTGCACCCGATACTCGAGGCCCATCAGATGGGCGATCAGCACCCAGCCAGCGGTCTGAGCGCTCGTACTCGCTGCGCTCCTCCCGCTGAAGATCAGCCAGAAGACCACCGCTGTGAAGAGCGAGCTGAAGGCATACACTCCGCCTCGACAGCGCTGAACCAGAAGGTCGGAGAACGTGTACACCAAGCTACCCACCAGACCAGAGCCAAGGATAGCGATAGCCTGCCCCATCGTCATCACCTCACCAGTGGGACTCAAAGCCCTGCTTGCCGAGATGCGCGCGAGGCGTCAGCACACGGCGTACCATATGGGTGATCGTCCAGAAGAGGAAAGAGGATCGTGAGGCCACTCAGCACGGCACTCGTGGCATTGGTCATCAGTGCCGCACGCTCAGGACCACCGCCCAGATGCGAGATCACATTATAGACCAGCACTGTAGAAGGGCGCGCCGGGAGGGTGCCGATCTCGAACTTGTAGTCACGAGCGATGAACTCCGCACTGTCCCACAGGCTCGCTGAGGGGCCGATCGCGAGCAGATAGGTGAGCGTAGCGACTGCGAAGATCGCCCAGCCCACGAGGTTAGTTTGCTCGGTTAAATTGCTTCCAATTCATGTATATCTCTATTAGATGTGCGACCCGCCACGAAGGGTCAGGACACACTACAATGCCTACAAAGATAGCTATATAGGCTGATCACCTGCCAGTGCCGAGCACCGCTCTATACAGCGAGAGCGGGTACTACTATGACGTAGCACTCCATTTGGGATTCGCCCCATGGGGAGCATTGGTATCAAAGATTTACAAGCGCTCCCATCGCTCAAGTCTCCAGTCCGATCGAGTGAGTTTGTACTGAGCGGACAATGTGGTCTCGGCATCGATAGCCCAGCGTAAGTCCTGCACCTTGACACCGTCAGCCTCTGTGAACGTCTTTGAGACTGGGTGGACCAAACTGCTGGATCGTCTGCTCACACGTGTAGTCCTCGATGACCAGACAGCCTCAGATGACCATCCTCATCAGGCAGCCATGGATGCTCGATCAAGAACGCCTCCATATCTACGATCACCTCCTCTAAGACGGGAGACAGGCGGGTAACTGCCCTATACCCCTGACCTTATCACAGAAGAAGGGAAGAGTATCGTCTATGATCAACCGCCTGCATCGTCTTATTCTGCTTGTAGGGAAGAAAGTCCTCCTCTGGCATCATCAAGTCAAGCTCCAGAATACGATCTACCTTATCGAAGCGCACTCTGGAGCGGATGCCACTCAAGGTATCCAATACCTCTAAAAGCAGAAGCCAAAATCAAAATCCAGCTGAGGATACTTGGCATTTCAACACCGAGGTGAAAAGCCTCCTGTTCATCAGCAATATCACTAACCATCAAGAATCCAGGAGTCTGATGTAATTCTCACTTCAGCTCATCGGCTCAATCTTTAACGACCTTATTTTTGCTGCAGAGCACTCCACAGTACCTACGATTATACAGCGAAGCGGGTACTACTGAGATAGTACCCGCTCTCTTAGTGACCCAGTGAGGGCTCGAACTCACGACCCAGTGATTAAGAGTCACTGCTCCACCAACTGAGCTACAGAGTCATTTTTCCTTGTTCGCTCACCACCTTGGTGCGTGGGAGCGTTTTAGAACAGGTGCAAAGGTAGTGCAAACATTTGAATTACACACACCACCCGCAAAGCTCGTCAAAAATTTCGACAGACTTCCTCCCTCCGCCCTAAGAGCCTAGACCACCCTGAGGAAGGTGTGAGCACTACCACGCCATACCCCTGCCACTAACCACATCTAAAAAGCTCTTCACCATGGGTAGCGAACAGAACCTCCCAGGGCGAGGTATCGACCTATATGGGTCAGCGGGTGAAGCTATATAGGTCACGATGCCGACCTATATAGGTCCGACTGCGAACCTATATTGGTTCGCTCACCGACCAACATAAGACTGTTGCCGAGAGTTCTGCCCGCTATTTATTATTGTGCTAAGGCATCGCGCGCCCAGCCCGATATCCTCTCGAAAGTGACACAAGCCCCCGCCTTATCGCGCGTATTCCTCTTATCCAGCGGAGGAAGAAGTACTGTTCATTCGAAGAAAAAGCGCCATCACGTAGATGGTCTTCCTCTGTCTACGCACGTAGTCTTAAAGACAAGGCACGTCAATCCAAATATCCACGTACGTAGATATTAGAGCCACGTACGTAGTTCAAACTTATCTGCCACTCGTCCGCAACTTTTATCCCCTATGCGGAGCAATAACCTAATAGAGGTCACTTCACAAAAGCTGTATAGCTTTACCCACGCACTCATATAGATTCACACACCTCCCCACACATCGTCAGCCTTCCCCGATGAAGGAGAAAAAGTAAGCCCCACGGCAGGTCACTAAGCGATGAGCCGTGGGCGGATGGGCGTATATGGAGCTTTTGGCTACTCGCGCCAGTAGCGACGCTGGATGCGCGTCGAGGGTCGTGAGGATCTCGTAGGGAATCGTGTCGCAGGCTTCGGCAAGCACCGTGATGGGGCGCTCTTCGCCACGAAGATGAGGACTCGTCCCCACCCGTGCCTCAGGGCACGTCGGTGATATCGATCATACAGGGCATCCACTGCAGACATTGCCGATGGTCGGGCGGGAGGCGGCCGTGCAGGAGCACCGAATAGGGCACCACGGCTCAGACGGCGGAGAAGTCGTCGGCATAACCGATAGGATGACCGCGATGCGTGAGGGCGGGAGGTGATGCCACGACAGCCGTAGCCGATAGCTTCGCCTGCAGGGGAGCTCACGGATCTCGCAGGAGGACGGTCGTCAGACGAGCGATAGGCTCTACCCCAGGACGCCCGCAGCACTCACCCCATAGAGGCCGATGCCGAGGCGTGCCATATCGAGAGCGTATTCGGGAAGCGCTCAATACCGCCGTATTCAGCAGGGTGACGCTTCGGCTGATAGCCGAGGCAGCCGTCAAGGCTTCGGTAGCGGCGATGAAGGTCTTCGCCTGACGCTCGGTGGAAGTCACGCTTGTCGGGCTCGGTCGGCAGCAGCCAGGTGCGAGAACCGAGCTGACACGCAGCTCAGGATGCTCACGAGATAAGCCCCTACGCAGGAGGTCAGCAGGCGCAAAGCCCAAGCGGCATACCGCTATCGACCTTGAGATGGATAGGGAAGGCGGTGATGCCTGCGTGCGTGCACGTTCGCACAGCCCCTCGAGGAGCTCCATGCTATAGACCTCAGGCTCGGGCGGTGCGAGAAGAGGTATCTGCCACCGACAGCTCAGGGGTTCATAATCATAATGTGTGCGGATGCCCTTGTCACGCAGCTCACGCCTTCGTCCCGCCACAGCTACGGCGAGGTGGTCGACGCGGTGCTCCTGGAGCGTGCGCCAGCTCGAAGGCGCCCGTCCCTGCAGCCATCGGCCTTGATCATACAGATGAGCGGATGCTCGGGCGGCAGGAGCGAGCGGTAGTGATTGAGGTTGTGCACGACAGCGCTGAGGTCGATATCCAGCACCGTCTGATGCTCGCGGGGAGGAGAGACGGTAGACGGTCGAGGGCAAAGCGGCGTGCGCCGCTCAATGAGGATGCAGGAGTCGTGCAGACGCGCGACAGGAGGAGCGAAGTTAAAAGCTCGCTCGTCGTCGCGAAGAAGTGCGTATGCCCAGCGTCAAAGAGCCCCGCCGAAGCCGTGAGATGCTCACCGACGGCGAAGACCTCGTCCACGCCATAGCTCTTGACAGAGCCTGCGACCTCCGTATAGAGGTCAGCATCACTACGTCCGTCCCCTCGATATCGGAGAGCAGGAGCACGGGGCGAGCGCCCGTAGCCGAAGCCCGACGACGTAGGAAGTCCAGCGCGATGAGAGCGACTGCGGGTCAGCTGTAGGCGTCATCGGTGAGGGTATTGCCCTCAGGCCGTCCTGACCTCCAGACGCATCGAGGATGCTGGTGAGGGCGCGCCACGCTTCGGGCACAGCGAGGAGCTGGGGAGAGGCCGCCACGAGAGTCAGACAGCAGGCGACATCCTCGCAGAGTGGCGGCATCGGTGAAGGGACGGTCAGTGATATTCTTCGCCAGCCACCACGCAGACGAGCGCTGTCGTGGTGCTCGTCGTCTCAGTCGTGCGGACGTAGACCCGTGGCGGCAGGGTCCTGATGACTCCAGGTGTAGTGGGACTTTGTGGGGAAAGCGCTCACGCATCGCCTCAGCGACCAGGCGTATCGAGGCTGTAAAGAGCGAGGGTGGAGCGCTCGAAGGGGCGGAGCTTTTCTCCTCCAGCTTCTCCTCCAGCGAGGCGAAACCCCTCCTGATGTGCGCTACCGAGCGAGGGTGAAGACACCGAGCTGAGGTGCGATGACTTCCTCCAGCGCAGCCATCTCACCGGGGCGGGAGATCCCCGCTTCAATGAGGGCGACTTCGTCCGTAGCCGTGATACTCAGCACGGAGAGCGGTACGCCGATCTGCAATTGTAGCTACGGGGCGGCATCGTATGGAAGCAGGCGTGAAGGAGCTGATAGAGCAGTTCCTTGACGACGGTCTTCCCGTTGCTCCGTGATACCGATGGTATGTGGGCAGGGGAAGCGCTCGCGGTGCGTGCGTGCCCAGCGCCTGCAGAGCCGTGATAGAGGAGGTGACGACATACCAGTTGCACTCGCTGTGCTTCGCCTCCGTCTCGCTCGGAGTTGCTCGACGACGAAGCCTTACCCCACGCTCATAGAGGACTCGATAGCGGTGCCCGTCACCCGACTCCGTGCGGATGGCGAAAGCGTCTCCTCGGGCGTGAGGGAGCGAGGCGGCTATCGGTGAGATATGGCTCACAGCTCGGTCGTGCGACAGATGCGGCGTGACCGCAAAGGCCGTAGCGAGGGTGGCGGGAGAAGGATGGTGAAACTAATCTATCCATGAGGGTAAGTCGTGAAGCTGAGCCGAGGGGTACTGCGAGCGGAAGGCGGCGACGCGCTCACGGAGAGCGGCCAGGCGCGCCGTATGCTCGGCTCCCTCAGCATGGGCGGGGCGGTGACGAGCTCTTGATGCGGGCGGTGCGCTGAGGGCAAAAGCCTTCTGCACCGCTTCGTCGAGTGCCCACGTGGTGAAGCGCTCGGCGACGATACGCTGTGCCAAGGGGAGGGATGCACCATATCCTCGGCATAGAAGCGGTCGCGGAGCTCGTCGAGTACCAATTCGTAGAGAGGGAAATAAAAGCAAGTCGCAGGGAACTGTCGTGAGTGCCTCGGAGAGCATGCAGGAGCGTCGCCTTGTCTGAGGGCATTGCCGTGGGCACCGTCACGCAGATGACGCACGGGGCTCACCGTCTGAATGATCGTCAGCTCGGGGAGCGCTCACGAAGACGCTCGATGAGTGGGCACCAAGTCTGAAGTGAGCGTCTCTAGCGTTCACACGCTCACGGACGAACGTCCGCTCGGGGAGCTGTGGCAGTTGCTCACTGCCCTACCCGCTCTCCGCCATATTCGTCGCCCGCCAGGCGGTAGACAAAGCCGTGCCTGTGGTGAGAGCAGGTAGCGTAGCTGAGAGAGCGCCGTCTGCACCGCTTCAGTACGAAGTATTCATCAGGCGAAGGCTTCCCGCCGTCGGGGCGGAGAAGCGCCCGATGATGAAGGAAGTGAGTGGAGCCCGCTATGCTCGAAGAGGTCTGCTTTCGGTGAAGGGCTCACCAAAGAAAAAGGCGCTCTGATGCGGCTGCTATCGAGAGGGATTGTACTGGATGCCTAAGGGATTGACTTGAGCTGCAGGCCTCCATCACGGAGGTAAGCGCCGATATGCTCACTGAAGCACGAGCCGAAGCTGAGGCTTGCTGCCCTGTAGCCAAGCGTGGAGGCGAGGGCGGTAGCGTGACAGGAGTATGGAGCTGAGGCATAGAGAGCGAATATCTATGGGGCGAAGGACTCACCGATGAGGGCGCCTGACTTGCGCCCTGTGCGATGTCCCGCGAGCTGCGGGTAGAAAGCCGAGGGATATGCTCATCGTGAGCTCCCATCAGCCGCTATATCGAGGGCGAGGATATCGTAGCGCACCTCAGATCGAGGCACGCTGACGGATGTAGGCATTGGCTGCGGAGATGAGGAAGGCTTGCTTCTCTCGGTGACGGTCGTGCGAGCTTCGGCGAAAGCTCCCGACTCCACGCGTCTTGACCTCGGCGATGACGAGCGTCTCACCCCACTGGGCGATGATATCGATCTCACGGTGCTGGGTGGCGCCAGTTCCGCTCGAGGATGGAGTAGCCTGGCGCTCCAGATAGCGGCAGGCTAACTCTTCATCAGTCGCACCCGTCTTGAGATGTTGGTCCTAGCAGATCGCTCTGTGCCTTGTCGGGGGTCGAAGGTCTCGATATGGCGGTCACGCTTGTCGGGGATGATCTCGTCGATAGCGATGAGATCCGTCTCCTCGACGTGGCTGAAAGTCCTCGTTGATCGCCGTGCCAGACACGCATCTCGGGCGAGAGTGCCATGTAGGGCATTGACCAGCAGGATGTTCAGCCCGATCTCACGCACCGCCTTGTTCAGCGCACGGTAGTTCTCCAGACGGTCATCCGTGGGAAGAGCTCGAGATTCGGCTTCGTCGATGACGATGGCAGCGGATCAGTGGGCGGGCGAACTGATCAGGGGATCAGGGGAAGTGCTTGTCCATGAGAGAGGGGATGAGGTTGCGCGCATGGGATCGTGGTCCTCATACATCGTACCTTGCCGTGCAAAATACTTCATCGCAGGGTTGAGCACCGTCAGTGCACCGAGGCCATCCCAGAGGTTGTCCAGCGCGAAGAGGGCTCTGAGCACCCCATACGCGTGAGACTGATAGGGCAGGGAGACGAAGGGCGTCCCAGCTCGATCGTCTGGGAGGTAGTCTGTGAGGAAGCGGGGGACTGAACTCGAGAGCTCTGCTGTCGCGAGCGCGGACGCCCCGTCACTCGTCGTCCATCTGTACCGTCGCCGAACATGAAGCGGTAGCACCGAGGATAGCTCAGCTTCGGCGGGGATCCCACGATGAGCTGACGATAGCCGTCGTCGGCGAGGTCAAACTCCTCGACGTCGCAGTCACGCCCCCGTACCGCCGCCGTAGAAGCGGAAGCCTCTTCGCAAGCGCCCGATCCACGCATCGTCTCAGGAGCCGTACTTGCGTGGAAGACGAGATCTCGTTCCCACCCTTATTCGTCGCGCGAAGGAGCTTGTCGGGGTGAGTTCTGGCGGATGAGATCCGCAGAGACGGGGCGATGATCAGTGTGGTAAACATCAGCGCTGGTCAGTGTAGCATCATACTCATCGCGAGCTGATGCTCAGCGCACGATACGCTGGGCCTCCTGCTGGGGCGTAAGGCCGCTGTCACGCAGGCTCTGCCAAGAGATCAGCTCCCCGACGATGACCAGTGACTGCCACGGGCACGGAAGAGCTCATCAGGAGGAGGAGCTTGCCCTGGGTCGAACTTCATCTTCAGCGCTCCTTGATGTGCCAGATCCAGTGAAGTGGCGGCTATTCTCGCCCGACGTGGTGCAGCGGCACGATGTCGCGCTCTGCTGGCGATGGTACCTGCGATACGAAGGTCTTATGCCAAGGGCGGTCTGCAGCTTGCCGTCGAAGATACGCGAGCATGAGCCTGCGGGGAAGGTGCCGATAGGCACATCGGAGCCATCGCCTCCTGCAGCATCGTGATGGACTCACGGCCCTGCGAGCCCTGACGGTTATTCACCGGCAGGAAGACCGACTGGAGCGGGCGGAGGTAATACAAGAAGTCCGTGACCATGTAGCGCACGTCGCCGTAGCGCTTCCCCAGCATGTAGGAGAGGGAGATGCCGTCCCAGCCACCCGCAGCGGATGGTTGCAGACGAAGATGCAGCGCCCCGACTCGGGCAGGCGCTCAGGGTGTACCCATTCGGTCGTGACAGCGAACTCCCCATCAGGGCTTAGGAAGTCGCATACCATCAAGGTGCCCATAGCGGTAGAGGATATCATTGATCTCCCGCTGATGGATGATGCGCTCGAGGAGGCGCAGGACGAATGGGGGGAGGCGCTTACCCACCTTCTCCTCCAGCACCTTCCCGATATGGATAGCCAGGGGATGGTGCTGTGAGGAGTATTGGGGTTGCTCGGTCAGTGGTTGCATCGCGATGGGATTAGTTGCCAGAGAGCTGGCGGATGCTCTGCTCGATCGTGGCGATACGGCTCTCAGCGTCGGCCTTCTTCACGCTCGAGGGCTGATGACTGCCTCGGGGCCTTGCTCACGAAGCTCTCGTTTACTCAGCTTCTTCTCTACGCCAGCGAGGAACTTCTGCTGGTACTCGAGATCGGCACGGAGCTTCTTCAGCTCTTCCTCCACATCGATGTAGGCGAGCCATAGGCACGGCGAATTCGTCCGTCCGATGACGAAGGTCACAGCACCCTCGCTACGCACGCCGCTGCGGTCGATAGCGGAGAGGCCAGCCATCTTGATGAGCACTTCATCGAGCTCGGTAGGGTAGCTGGGGCTTGCCTCGAGGGCAAGGGCTTCGCGGGGCGAGAGGTTCTTGCTCGTACGCAGGCTACGTACGGTGGTGATGATCTCGAGCTGAGCAGCGAAGCGCTTTGAGAGGCTTCATCGTAGGCCTCGGCAGGGGCGCTGCTGAGCGTTCATGATGCTCTCGCCATCAGCACGCTCGGCGAGGTTCTGCCACAGCTCTTCGGTGATGAAGGGGCATGAAGGGGGTGGAGGATCGCAGGATCTCGTCGAAGAGTCCAGCGCCCTCACGGCAGGTCGTCTCATCGATGGGCGAGCCGTGGGCGAGCTTCAGTGAGCTCGAGAGGTAAGAGGAGGAGAAGTCGTCACGGATGAGCTTGTAGACGAGGGGTCGAGTCCTTCTGATGCGATACTAGCGAAGAGATCGTCGAGCCCGGTAGCCGCCTTGTTGAGCACCTGACGCATCCAGTAGGAGGCCAGACGCGCAGCCTCGGGCTGAGGCGGCAGGCAGCTTCGTCCAGCCCTTCACGAGGCGGAAGGCGTTCAGATCTTATTACGAAGTTACACTGCTCGCAGAGTGATTCGTCGAAGAGTATCATTTCCCAGCAGCGCTCATGATAGGCCCATACGCACGCCGTCAGCGCCGTACTTGTCGATGAGCAGCAGGGGGTCGGGCGAGTTACCGGGGTCTTCGACATCTTACGGCCTGGTTGTCGGGACGATACCGGTGAGGTGAGCGTTCTCAGGAAGGCTTCTTCCCCTGGAATTCAGTGCCCGCTACGATCACTACGCTACCCAGAAGAGGATATCGTCCGTGACGAGGTCAGAGGTGGGTAATAGTATTCGAGCTCCTTGTTGCCTTCTGCTCAGTGCGGGGGCAGAAAGACGGTGATAGACCAGCGCCAAGAGGAGAATACCAGGTGTCGAGGCAGTCGCTCTCCACGGCGCAGGTCTGCAGCGAGTGAATCAGCGTTCTTCTCCTGTGCCAGACGAAGCGCCTCTTCATCACTTGCAGCGACGACGAAGCTACCATCAGGCAGGTAGTAGGCTGGGGATGCGATAGCTCTGCACCAGAGCTGGCGACTGATGCACCCGTCCTGATGTTCTCCATCCAGTGGCGGTAGGTCTTGAACTTCGCAGGTGCAGACGGATCTCGTCATTCATCACCGCATCGAGGGCGGGCTTGGCAGGCCTCCATCTTGAGAACCATCGCATCGAGCTGTGGGTCGGGCGGCACGAAATGCGCTCGGAGTGACCGACCTTATTCGTGTAGTCCTCGACCTTCTCCATCAGACGCAGCGATGAGGTCAGCCTCGATCTTCTTACGCACGTCGAAGCGTGTCCATACCAGCGTAGGCGCCTACCATGCTCGTTGGAGCGTGTGCATCGTCGTGGAAGATATCGATCGTCTGGAGCTGGTGCTACTCACCGAGCATAGAGTCATTGACGTCGTGCGAGGCGTGACCTTCAGACAGCCCGTACCGGACTCGATGTCGCGTACTCGTCCTCGATGACGGGGACTGCATCCGGACGATAGGCACGATGAGCTTCTGCCACGAGGAGGTGATAGCGCTCGTCATTGGGGTTGATACATACGGCGGTGTCCCATGATGGTCTCAGGGACGGGTCGTGACGACGGCATACTTGTCTCGCCTCGCCCTCGACGAAGTAGCGCAGATAATAGAGCTTTACCCCTGCGCTCTGATAGATGACCTCCTCGTCGCTGAGGGCGGTCTGTGCCTTGATCTCAGTTTTCACGACACGCACGCCGCGGTAGATGAGGCCTGCGGTAGAGGTCGACGAAGACGTCGATGACGCTCTGGCTACGCTCATCGTCCATAGGTGAGCGGTGCGCTCCCAGTCTGCAGGAAGCACCGAGGCGCTTAGGCTGCTCGAGATGATGCCCCGTGCTCGCGCTTCCAGTCCCAAGCGTGCTCGAGGGGAGGCTTCGCGCGTCAGGTCGTGCTTCTGGATGCCCTGAGCAGCCAGACGGCGACGACCTTCGCTTCGGTGAGCGATGAGGCGTGGTCGGTACCAGGTACCAGCAGGCGTTGAAGCCACGCTGACGCACGGCGCACGAGGATATCCTGGATACTATATGACCAGGCATATGCAGCGACACCGTGACGTTGGGGGAGGGATGACGACGGTATGGGCAGGGCGATGATCGGGGTCGAGTGGAAGAGCTATGCTGCATCCGGTACTCCAGCCTATCTATTCTCCACACCGGGGCTGTACTTCAGTTGCTAACTCCATAATAGTGGACTTCGTAATGTATCTATATAGTTTATTCTGTTGGCTGCTTTTAGCCCTAAGAGGACTACCTCTCGTGAAGGAGCCACCTGGGAGCTACAAATTTACATCAATCAGACGGATTGCCGGGCGCACGAAGCCTCTGCGTGCCTTCAGGGGCGCAGCACAGTGCGTGAGGCAGACTGCCAGGGGATGTGAGGGGAAGAGATTAGATACCAAGTAGAGAGACAGGCGTGCCAAAATACATGAATAAAAAGCTAACTCTCGCGACACCGGAGGATGATACCACGCTCCAGGCCACGACGATCCGCAAGGCGTACGCCCCACGTCAAAAGCGATGAGATTCGGAACGAAGAAGAGAATAAACAGCAACGAGGATGAAGCTAATGACATAAGCATGCCGCCTGGATCCCAATAAATGGAGACAGCGAAACGACAGACAGCCGAAGACCAGAGCTCGGTGACGGTACTCTCCTGCGTGGGTGATTCATTGGTAGGGGTGCAGTTGATGATGATGTTATGATTACGCGTGTAATCGGTGAGTACAAATATATAAAGATTTCCATATAGGCGACAGGCCTCCACCCGACTTCTCCCTACGCCTTTTTCCGATATCAAATATCTTAACGCCCCTGCCCCTATCTCGCAAACGGAGCGACAGCGCGAGTACGACACACGCTAAGCCGCACGCATTACATCCCTCCCATGGTAGCCTCATCATCCACACAACTATTTTGCTTATTCGGTCAGAGAGAGAAGACGCTATTCCTGCAAAGGGAAAAACGCTTCCCGTAGTGCTTTTTCCTCTATCCACGCACGTAGTCTACCCGACCAGGCACGCCGTCCAAGGGTCTACGTACGTAGATTTTGAAACCCACACGTGCACGAGCACGGAATTTATCTGCCACTCATCGCAACTATTATTCGCGCACTTTCGGCGTCATTCCACCACTGCTCCCCGCTCTCTCTCCGAGAGATACGAAAGTTTCTCACTGCAAGGCGAACTAGAAGGATAGCTGCAAAACGCTGACACCCGATACAAGACGAAGAATGAGGCTGAGGAACAAATAAATATCTTTGTGATGCGAAGTGCGAGACGCTCACCGCTGATGAGTGCCTCCGCCCTCATTCCCACAAGGGATATAGCTACGGCAGTGAAAACAACTCTACACGCTCACCTCTCTGTCTCCTGCTGCACTGCCTCGTAGGCGCTACCTCTCCAGCTGTGTAGTCGTAGTGGTGGCGCACAGGCGCTGACTCGACCCTCGCAGCAGGCACAGGGATCCCAATCATCCCTTAGACTGGGACTCCATCGTGATCTCCACGACCTACTACGACAATCAGGTAGCACGCAAGGGATCGTCCGTAGAGGTGAGCTCTTCTTCCGCCAGCGACGAATGACTCGCGTCCCTCAGCGCCGTCAGCGGGGCGTTCTTCAGGGTGAGACCCTATGCGAACATGAGCCCGAAAGCAGCCATGATAGCTATCTGCGCGGGTGCGTAGCGATACCTCGCGGAGCTGACTCCTCGGCTCTCCGCTAAGAGCTGGAGGATATGAAGGCGAGATGACCCTCTCCAACCCACATCACCCTATCACGACGACCACATCATCACGATGCAGAAGGACGTGTACACCTGCTGCTGGGGCTGCCCATGGTCGCTGCCCGCTACGAGAACTATACCTTCGACCGCAGGCAAGGACGTCATCAGCGAAGGAGACCTCTTCATCGACGGCTGTGTCTGAGCTGAATAAGATCCTTCGCGCGCACTCTCAAGGAGTTCGGCAAGAGCGCTCAGGGAGATGGAGACGCGGACGGCATCTACGCTGCCGACCTGACGAGCAATGATAACTTCCGCCTCGATGACAAGGGCATGACCTATACGCCTACAATCCCTACGGATCGCCCCCTTCGCCATCGAGGATCGTCGGATCTTCATCCCTACGAGGGAGGTACGTCCGCTCCTCCGCCCACAGAGCATCATCTTCAACCATGTCCAGCCCTAAGACCGCGCGGCCGCTATCGACATCATCACCCGCTACTCAGCTCACTGAGCAGATCGAAGCACTTCACCCAGCTCGACACTCTACCGAGCTGGAATGCGAGATCAACGTCATCCTCGCAAGGATATCCGATGCGCTCTATGGGCACCCTACTCCCCTCGCTCGGCATCGCCCAGATGATCCGCTTCAGCCTGGCACGCACATCCTCGACTTCGGTACGGGCGGTGGCTTCCCGAGCATCCCCTGGCGATCCTCTTCCCGAGTGTGGGTTCACTCGACTGATCGACGCGCACGTCAGGACCTCGGGCTGAAGAAAGCCCTCACGCTGCTACGCAGGCGTGGCGACGTGAAGGAGCAGGTTTGACTTCGTCGTCAGCCGTGCCGTCATGCGCCTCGATGAGCTGGTCGGCTTTCACCTAAAGCTCGTCCACCGAGGCAGCGCAATGGCATGCCCAACGGACTCATTCTGCCCTCAGCGCGGGAGCTACGGGCGGAGATCCGCCCCTACAAGCGCATCGTCGAGGTACAGGGACCTCTACCCCACCTTCTCGGAAGAGTTCTGCAAGACGAAGAAGGTCGTCTACCTCCCCTCTAAAGCGACCTCCACCCAATACAGCGCGCCCTACTACCGACTGGTAGCAGGGCGCGCTGCTATATATAAACTGTCTGCTAGCCTCCGTCTCAGGCACAGAGGCGCCTTCCTCCGTCTCCTCGGGGATCTCGGGAGGGCTCTCGAAGTAGCCACGTAGATCGTGCAGGTACCTGGGAAGATACTATGGTAGAAGGCCTCGCTGAAGCCTGCTTCCCTGCAGGATAGCGACCATCTTCTCACGCTGGGGCATCGCAGCGATGGACTTCCAGCAGGTACGTGTAGCGCATCCTGTCATCGGAGAAGCGCCCGATGAGCGGGATGATCTGCCCGCGTGAGCTTGTGCTAGCGAGGATTCGTCGGCTCGGAGAGCTCGGCGATGACCAGCACACCCGAGGGGCGGATGATGCGATGCAGTCACGTGCCGCCGCAGGGGATGTCAGGGAAGTTGCGGATACCGAGGATCGTCGCCGCGTCGAAACGGTATTCTCCTCGAAGCTCGTGGCGGTGCAGTCCTGACGGTCGAAGACGATGCGGTCGCTCGCAGGCAGCTGATGGACTTCTCGCACCGATGCGCATCATCTCCTCCGAGATATCGCCCGTGACCTCTTGACGGAGTGCGCAGTCGTCTGACGAGTGAGATAGCGACATCACCCGTACCCGTAGCGACATCCAGCACGTGCTTCGGGCATAGGGGTGCGAGGAAAGCTCAGTGCCTTGCGGCGCAGAGCGGTCCAGCCCGAGCGAGATGATGAGTTGAGGCGGTCGTGCACCGGGACAATGCGGTTGAACATCCGGCGACCGGTCATCTTGAACTCTTCGCACACTGTCCTTATAGGGGGTAATCATTTGTGGTAGAGATATGGGGGGATGTGATAATGATGGTGATCACTTATGAGAGAAGTAGATCGAGTGGGCATCGGAGTACGCCTGACGTGCGGGGGCAACGCAGCGATATAAAAGCAGGGACAAGCCCGTGCGGACACCGTGCGCGCCCACCGTCTGCGTGAGCTTCTGATGCATATGGAGCTGACCGGTGAGGTCATAGATACACTTCGCAGGGGCGTGCGGCGTAACACTACGCCCTCGAGATGCAGAGCCCCGCCGTGGTAGTAACCCGTGAGCCCTTGTGGTGGTCGCTCTTCACCTCGGGATTGACCAGCGTCGTCGTCTCGATGAGGAGGTCGATCAGTACCACCAGGAGCTCGGTGCTGCGACGTGCCATAGCTGTCCAGTGGTGCGTCACGCAGCCTCACCCACGTGGCGGTCGGCAGGCCCGTCATAGCCAGGCGGCAGGCGCGGCTCACGGCTGTCACTCGTCGTCCAGGAAGGAGGTAGCGCCCTTCGCTGAGGCTGAGCTCGGCCATCGGGCGCGGGAAGAACCGATACTATCGGGCGGAGCGTGCGAGCCACGCTGCGCTGTCGAGAAGGCATCATAGCGTGCGCATACGTGCCGAGGGTCGAGGCGGTCACGACCTTACCTGACCGAGGGCATAGTCATCGGTGAAGGGCTGGAGCGCCACGCGCAGCTGTGAAGGTCTGCGGAGGTGAGCTGATCATTGCTCTGGAAGACGACGTACCCCGAGATCAGCCCCCGATATCTGGGGAAGGCGCAGTTGCCGATAAGCATCGACACCGTACGGGCCGTGTGCGTCACGTTGGGCTTGACGACTGGCTGAGATCGCTAGGGATCGGGTAGATAGCGCTCAGGCGCTGCACGACCTTCGGCGCAATGGGGTCATAGCCATCGCGGGTCTTACAGCCCAGAGTTCGTGGGGTCGAGCAAGACGGAGCGAACGGATCGTGCCCGCTCCAGGGGTATTGGACACCCACGAGCGTGAGCGTCCAGTAGCGGTCGTCATGGGGGCTTATCAAGTCGAGGCTCCCCCGTCAAGGCGCCGACGATGAGGGCCATCCTTGTCGAAGAGTGCCGAGCCCGAAGAGCCCGCAGCCGTCGCACCGACAGCCCAGCATTCACCTCAGTGCACGTCGCTCCACGAGATGAAGCGCACGGAGCCGTGCTTATCCTCATAGGAGGGTCGTAGTCATTGGTACGCAGCTCGGTGTCACGGTGAGGTTGTAGCAGCGGGTCGAGCCCCCAGGATGGTGGATGACGAGCGAATTTTGGGGCGACTCATTGATATTCCACCCAGCGAAGTAGGCTGATGAGGCCGCAGGGATCCGGGCCGAGCGTGCCGTTAGCTCTGCGGAAGCCTCTGATGCAGCAGGCACATATCGGTATCTTTCTCATTGCCAGCCGACGAGGTTGGCTCCGCTCAAGCTCTGCTCCTCCGTGCGCACGTTGCCTCACGCGAGGGCTGCAAAGAAAGAAGACCGTCGTCCGGGCATTTGCGTTCACAGCGCCCGAGATCGCCGAGAGCAGAAGAGGTTATTGAGGGCAGTGTGCGAGGGTCAAAGACGTAGGCGTGCGTCGGGCAGGTGTTGCTGATGAGCGAGCCCGTCCTGGCGCTGGTCCCACCGACGATGAGAAGGAGCGTGCTGGCTCTGCTTCCACGCATCAGGATAGGCGGCGATGGCGTTGGGCGCACAGCTCAGCGAGGGCGAGCGGGCTGCGGGGTGGTCGATGAAAGGCTCCCAGGTTGGGCGAAATCCTCCGCGCGACCGGCACTGCGGAAGTCGCGGAAGCCGTGAAGAGCGCATCAAGTCGGAGCTTCAGCACGGGTCTGCGCATCGCGCGCGTCGATATTCGTGTTCGAGGCGCCAGCGTCTCGGCACTCGATGGGGGCGAGTCTGTGGTGGAGGCTATCCGTCTCGTTGTTCTTGCTCGGTGAATGCCTCTATGAGCAGGACGCTCTATGGCCGTCACGAAGAGCGCACCGCCACGGGGCAGCGTGGCCGCAGAGGGCGTAGAGCCGATGTTCTTCTGCCTGAGGCGGCGGGACTAGCGCGCTACGCACATAGTTCGCTCCCATCTTGGTAGCTGAGTTACCGTCCAGCGACCGGTGGCCTCTGCACACAGAGCGCTCGACGCTGAAGGTATGGGTGCGGAAGCCGCCCTGTCCCCAGCCGTAGCCGAGACGGAGCTCCCTCAGCGGTGGAAGTGCTCCACACGCAGGGCGCCGGTCGCGAGCGCATCATCTGCCCGAGCCCACCGCACCACGACGGGCGACGAGGGCATCTGCTCAGAGCGCGCAGGTGCGAGCCGGTGCGATACTGCACAGCGCCTCAGGGAAGGAGCGCAAGGAGGCATCAAGAGGGGAAGGCGGCAGAGAGCGGAGAGAGGAACATAGCTACAGAGATGGAGGGTGGCGATCTGTGGCGGGACTACTCACGATGTGGGTGAAGCCGAGCTGCTCTAAGAGGGCTTCTCCTCGGGGTGACACCTACCACGACGGTGTAGGCGGAGGCTTCGCAGAAGCGGTGCATTTTGTGCCACGTACCTGCTCGAAGTCCCCGGGAGCGACTTCAGCGTCAGAGTCAGTCGCCTTGAGGTCCACAAGAAGTATGGAGGCTGGGCACACGCAGGATGCGCTCTTCCTCGGGAAGGCACTGGAGGTCGATGCGGGGAGCATCAGGGCGTGTAAAGACAACTCGTCCCACAATGTGCCTTCGGAGCAGGTCGAGGGCACGGCATACAGCCGCTGAAGCGCCATCTCGCGAAGCCACGCCACCTGCCGTCCGGCCGTCCAGCCAGCGATATGTAGGTGTGGCGATGAAAGCCGCGCCCGAGGAGGGTCTTATTGATGACGGGCCTCACCTCGGCAGTCGATGATGAGGTCGGAGATCTGGCGAAGCTTCCAGCCCCCTCTCAGCAGTAGGGCGCTCGAGACAAGTGCGCAGACAGGCATTGATGAGAGCGGACGACGCGCACAGCCCTGGAGGAAGGTCTCATCGACACATCCCTCGGTGGCGTACTGCCCCGAGCGCGTCAGCGCCCCGTGGCGGTGATGATATCGCTCTCGCGCTGGACCGTCTCGGGCGAGACGAAGCCCTCCTGCGCCCTCACGCCTGCAGCACGAGGTGGGCCACAGAGCAGCGGACAGAAGGCCGAGGAAGCGCCGACAGCAGCCCGGCCAGGCGCCGACGTTTCCTGGCGGACGATACCGATGAGTCTTCCCCTCCAGGCGAGACGCCTCGCTCCAGCGACCAGAAGCGCACCGAGTTGCATGAGGGGACATACTGCACGACGCGGCATTGCACCCAGGCGTGCAATCTCTCCCGGCGGATACCCGCAGCAGCGCAGTGAGACGACATCGAGACGATCGCGGCCCGCGGTAGTTGTACGTGGCGACGATCTCGAGCACCGCTTCCCTCGAGGAGCTGCGCCGTAAGCGTGCACCACACTGCGAGATAGGCGGCGGGCACGACGCCACGCAGTCGTCTCGGGCGTGAAAGTCACGCAGCTGGGCAGGCGGCGCACGTCGGCGAGCTTGCTCCACCAGCCTCCAGATATGGTAGTAGGGAGGAGTCCAGCACGAAATCAGTGAAACTTATCCATCACGATCGCTACCATCAAAGCCATCCCGACGCGCCGCCCATACGGGCGGTAAGTGGGATCAGCATAGCGGTGAGTGTTCTTAGCTTTGCACTCGCGTCAGCAGCCTCAGCTGAGGCCGCTAGATCTAGTTTACAGTCACCCTCGACGGCGCCGCCTTCGGCAGCAGCTCTGATCTTGCCATGCATCCCCTGCTCCGAAGCGCCAGCCGGGTGCTGCTCCAGCAGGCGGCCCATGGACGCTGCATGTTGTCGGGAGGAGGATTCGGCGGCTGTGGACGCGAGCCGAAGCTGCTGACCCGAGCAGACGGACGAGGAGATCCAGGATGAATTTCGACTCTGCGAGAGTGCAGGACTACTGCGAGTGTGGCGCGTACGACCCTGACCGACTTCTTCGAGCTCGATGTTGAACTGAGGAGTTCCTGTTCTGCGTTGTTTCATACTCTGTACATAATATAATCGTACGAAGGGGAGTAGATCCGCAGGCGTAGGCTGCCAATACACCATGGTCAAAGACAGTAAAACGCAGATGCGTGCATAGCGCCGAGGCTCCACACCTCGCGCACGTCAGCCGAGAGGAGTCACTCTACCTCCGATCCAGAAAGCGGGCTCTCGAGGAGGGCAAAATGAAAGCGCAGTCGCTGAGGTCGAGAGGTAGGCAGCACGGTCACGCGCGACGAACCAGTACTGGTTACTACCATCGACCAGTACTGCGATCAGGTGACCAGTACCGGCTCGCAAACCAATTTCGCTGGAGCTTCTCCCCTTCCCCTATGGCAGAAGGTGCTGCGAGGCGCATCAGCAAAGCCGCCGAACCACTTGCACAGACAAGCGATGTGACCTGAGTAGCCGAAGCTGTCAAAGTCACACGCGCTAAAGTGGCACTCGGTGATCCACACTGCCGCCACACTACGAGACACCAAACGCACTCTTCCCGCACAGAAGGTATGATTCCTAGAGACCTGATGGCCGTCTCGCGACGCCCAGCGACCAATATTTCTATAGGCTGGGAGAGTCCCTGGCGGGTGTCCTCCCTGTTTTTAGCGCCAAAATTAAAAATTTTATTTGATTACCAGCATATCGTTCCATAGATACGCTGAATGGCGCAAGCTCCAGCTCGTCGCATAGAAGCGGCGAGTTCTGCCTCACCACTCCATATAGAAACGCTTGATGTCCGGCGAATCGTCTCGCTTATCGCGCGCGCTGTGCAGTAGCACCGTCTGACGCCCTACGGCGGGCAGATGATGCAGCCCTCGTTCATCTCGGCCAGCAGAGGAAGGATTGGCTTTTGGCGGGAGACCCTGCGATGTGTAGCGACTCACAGCGATGAGGTAGTTGGAGAAGTTGCACCGCGACGACGGCGCGGCAGATGTGAGACACGCTGCCGTCACCGCTCGTGGCCCAGGCGACGACGCGTCGCTCAGCTCACGCCAAAGCGACTCCACAGCCGTCTTTCGCCGCGGGGGTCGTCCCTCGAGGTAGCGCACCTTGCGGAGAGTCCAGCTCGCGCCTTCAGGAGAAAGGTCTAGCATGGATGCACCGCAGCGTCCCGCGGTGCGAGGCGAGCGCTCCATGCCGGCGATGAGCTCCGAGACGATGCAAATCTACGGGCATCCCGGCCACCTCGTGCGCAGAGCGCTCAGCGACCTCGGCGATAGCCGTGTCAGGGACGGCGAAGAAGTGTAGCAGTCCAGCCGTGCGATCGAGAGTTCGTCCACACGCTCGCCACCCGCACACGTCTCGAGGCTCTCGGCAAGCCGTCGGAGCCGAAACGCCCACTCCAGGAGCTACAGATCTCAGCACGATCCTGCGCTCGAGGGGCATGGGCCTGCAGCGCACGCGATAGGTGTGTGTCGCCAGGCGCCCTGCCCCCAGGAGGACAGCCACGCTCTGCCGTCGATTAGGCTTCTTCGCGGCCCTTCGGCCATCTGATAGCAGTGCCGATGTGGATCTTTCTCCCACTCATGCAGCGTCTCTCCCGTGGGGCGCGTGCCGCCTCGCCCGCCTATGCCGATGGCGAGGATGCAGAGCACCTCTGCCGCTGATGATATCAGCGACATTAGCACTTTGTATTCGGCAGACTCTGCCCAGCGCCCGTCGCCGCATCCTTTACGTGCAGGCGTCTGCGCCCGGGCGAGGCCGCCGTCTCGCCTGCAGCTGGATATAGCCCGCTGCCAGCGAAGCATCAGCGATCCAGCGCTCACACTCCATCGGCGAGCTTCCAGCACATTGACACGGCGGCACACGGGCTGGAGGAAGAGCCTGCCGCTCGCGCACAATACGGCTGAGGCGGTCCAAGCGTGCCCACGATCTTCGACGAGGACGAACTGCGTCGTGCAAAGCGCATTCTTCGACGAAGGCGCACGCTTAGCCCTGCCTGAGGAGGATTGCTGCACTTCCGTCACCCGTCAGCGAGTGTCGACGAATCCACGGATGCGCTTGTTGCGTATATATAGCGGGAGGAGGGCGGGTCACTGCTCTCGGCGAGAGTTCACTCTGCCAGGCTCTTGGTTTCGCTCAGCAGGTGCTCGCCTTCACGGCGCAAGTATCAGTCTTGGTCATATCTATAATGTATTTACAGCGAAGCAATGAAGATCAGCCTGCTGAGCCGCCGCCACCGTACCGCTTCGTCGGTATTCATCAGCGCGAACTCCAAGATACCCTCGCTTCAATTCATTATAAGCGATTCATTCAAGAAGCTCTGTTTCGTCAGACTTAGCGTTGGCCAGAGACTCAAAGCGCTGCTCGACCTCACGCCCTGTGAGTACCAGAGACTCACTCTCTGCAGAGCCTAAGGATCTGCAGTATCTGACGTCATTGAGTCCCCTGGCGGCTGATCATGTGGCAATCTTGCCTCGTGAGCTTGCTCAGCAGTTTTGAAGTTGATGGAGAGACGTAGTACCCTGAGATGATATTGTACAAAGCACCCCAGATCCAGGTCATCCGTCTCCACCTTTGAGGTTTTTCATACTGACTCTTCCTATGAGCATCCATTGCGCAGTTGGGTAGAAAACCCAAAACCATCTAAATTTTTGAGTTCTGCTGCAAGAAGCGAACCACAGTAAAGTGAGCAGAGAGTATTGAAGAGGGCGGTGACCAGTCCGGGTTGGTCAATGCCCTGATCTAAGGTGCGTAGCTACTACCCTAAAGCTTGTATTTCAGTTCTTTTCGCATACTTATCCATTTCTAGGAAGAGATATATCTGTAATTCGAGATGACAACTCATCATAGATACCCTGTTTCTTATCTCAGATAATGAATTGAGTTTAATCCAATCTGAAGGATCTCTGCGGAATTCCTCTTGGTCAAACGCTCACCACTCCCTAGATGAGGGCTAAACCCCAGCCAAAGAGGAAGAATGCCCCTGCTTGCTAATTATCCGGATTGCCATACTTGCCTTTAACTAGAAATATGCTACTAAGTCATTAGTCTAATTAGCGACTGTGCAGTTTTCTTAATTTGCGAAGTAAAATCTGAGCAAGCAGCCGCCTGCTGCTAAACTTTTTTTACGCTCATCTCATGACACCCTCTGGTTTGCTCAGTATAAATATCATCTCTCGACGTGACTTAGCAAGATTAGCCAATACCGAAACCGTGTCACTATCATATGCTTACTCATCTCGGAACAGAAAACAAGTAAACAGCTCCATCTCTTAGTTTCAGCCTTTGCACCTCCTTCGCAGAAGATACAATGACGGAACTTACAATACACTGGGTTAGTTCCAAGGCTCGCGTATCTTTAAAATCTCAAATGCCAACAG
>BNJU01003384.1_pt1 | contig 70745 bp, 95 predicted proteins | sample 8539281 | NCBI WGS metagenome assembly BNJU01 (sample SAMD00202456, study PRJDB9452) | human saliva metagenome | isolation source: human saliva | place: Japan | reverse complement strand
ATTCAGTAGATGAAGAGATGATGATCACCCAATACGTTACGGCAATGCACAGCTGGCGATGTCGTCACGCCGCAGTTTGCCGATGGTTACGATGCCGCAGGCTCGTCCAGTCTCGTCAACGATGAAGCAAGAGCGATGATCACGGCGGCGGAGCAGTTGAAGGCGGTCCGGCGATATGACTGTCAAACACGTACCTTCCGGCTTCAGCATGCCGGAGAAGACGCTCACAATAAGATATTCGTCCGTGAAGATACCAGTTTACCGATGGCGATGGCCGTGGCGACCGCGAGCAGTTGTGCTCATTTCGAGCGGCGCATTGCCGCGAGAGTTGAACGAGTTGATTGGTTCGACCGCCGCAGCCTTCATCAGGCTTCTTAGCCATCGACCAGCGAACACTATCGCCGTAGCCCGCGCGCGTAGACCTCACGCCGAGACGCGGCAGAGCACGAGATTCATTGAATCACGGTTTGTCGCGGTGCGGCATTTCAGAAGACGCCTCGCCGAGTGTCAGAGTTGCTGGGCGGTTGCGTTGCGATTATCATCACAGCAATATTTTTGTCAGCGGCTGATCCTCACCATTAAAGCGATTTCTGTCCAGTGGCGAGCTGGCTCACGAGCATAAGGCCCGAGCACCCGTCTGGTCCTGCGCGACGAGCACTGGCGTTCTCGGCGTCGCAGATCAGAACGCCGAATCGCCACAGGCCGAGGGAGCCACCCACAGACTCCGATCAACGAGGTCGTTCATCAAACGACACGGCTGAGCTGATACGTCATCGCCGGAGATGAAGTCAAGATCCATCTATTCCACTCAGCAGCTCGTTGCACGTCGCGAGGCCGCAGTACACGGCGTCAGCAGTCACGGATGCCGAGTGGCATCCGTCAGGCGCCGATCCGCCCTCGACGACCTGCCCAGCCCGGCCGATCTGGCGACGCACGCAAACACGTTCACCTGTCAACGATCAACGCAAAGGCAGCGACTGTTGCCGGAGCCACCGAATCGAACCATGTCGGACTCCATAAGCAGAACACGTGCATGTCATCTGCCGAGTCAGTAGATAGCGGAGGCAGGCTCATGTTCTCTATTGCTCTTCGGAGCCAGGAGCCAGTGAAGCTTCAGTTCAGGAGCGAGCCGACGGGCATTTCCGAGACGCAACGAGCTGCGTGCCACGATTTCGATGCGACGAGCGCGCCCGACCGGCCGCGAGTCGTCCAGCGCTGCGACGGAGTCGCAGAGCCTGGTAGCGACGCAGGCCGCAGCGATCGAGATGGTGATGCCCCGGTAGCCCGAGCACGCCTTCGCCTCTCGATCGCCGCGATTCAGAAAGACGTCGGCGATCGCCAGCGATCTTCTCGTTGTTCGCAGCGACGATCACCATCGGCGATCAGAAACAGCATCGCGCCGTCCACGATATCAAACCTGTGCCGAGACCCCTCACGTCCGTGTCAACGTTCACACCACCTCCGCTCACCATCGTCCGCACAGACGACGCACCAGCGACGACGAACTGCCGCGACGGCGAGTAGCGACGCCCGCCGTCACAAACGCCTGAGTGAATCGATCCCGCACGATTACACAAGCAGTTCTTCTGTTATCTATTGCGAGGAGTCAGGCGTGCCTGATGCAGTTACTGTATTGCCCCCGCACGGGCCACGCCCCACGGCTTCCTTCCCTCTTCTTCTGCATGTAGCTGCGAACTTATCCTATGAAAGTCAGCGAGGACGTTCTCATCGCGACGGAACTGGGTCTCCAGTACTGGTGATGGTCTCAGGTCGAGCCCTGAATTGACGAGCCGATAGTAGCCAGTCGTCTTTCTGGATCGTATAAGCGCTTCTTAAGGCCCCATGCTCTTTCTTTCGTTGACGATCCAGAGCTCTTCGCCCCGAGATGTCGACGAACTTTGCGCCCGCTGGACGGACGACTTCGCCCGAGCCCAGCATGACCTATTCACTCGTGATTATTGATGAACGAATTTCATTTTCTTCACCCTGCTCCTTGGTCTCTCCATAATCAAGCAAAGCCGCACAAGCAGAAACAGACAAGGCACCCGAGCACTTCTTTATTGGTCTCGCAGAATCGTATTGCTACCATCAAGCCCTCCTGCTTGGCTTCGTCGTCGGAGCTCATATCGGCCACGATCTCACCCAATCCCACGGTCTTCTTCGACCCACCGGCGTCGGGACGATCTCGGACTTCATCTACGTTTCTCCCGACGGCGGTTTCGAGTTACGCTACCATGCCCGTGAGAAGAGCCAAGAGGAGATCAATCGGGGTCGTCTCTTTTGGTATTGCAATGCAGCTCCACACCGGTGGTATCATCTTCCACAAGCCACTGCAAGGTCGGTGACCACGGTGGGCGGTGAAGCTGGCTAGTCAGGCTGTGCCTGCTGATGTCATCTATGCAGCTTGAGGTCACAGGCAAGTCTCCTCTACAGCGAGATACGGACAATATCTGGTTTCTACGTCGATACCGGCATCGGTGTCAAGCCCAGTGCGCCTCCACATCATCTGGTAGGCATCACCGGAAGCCAGCACTAGCCCCGTTCGACTCGTCGAGGAACAGCGCCTCGCCGACACTCCAGGCTCACGCCCCGGATAGTCATCCACAGGCCAAATCTCCGGGCGTGAGCCTTGCTTTACCGTACCGAGCAAGCCGATCACAGACGGTGAAGGCGTAAGTTGTCCACTATGGATAATTGTATCTTTTGTTCGATATTTTTAACTCTCAAACAGAGAGAATGATCAATTACGAAACTGTTTTCATTCTACTCCTGATTTATCTGAAGCTCAGGAAGCGTTCACGACATCCTCAAGGCGAAGGCTCTGAGATCGTCAACGAAGAAAACTGGGGCCTAAAGAAGCTCGCTTACACGATCCAGAAGAAGACGACTGGCTACTATCGTTTTGTCGAATTCAAGGCTCAGCCTGAGACCATCGCAGTACCGGAGACCCAGTTCCGTCGCGATGAGAACGTCTCCGCTTCCTGACTTTCCGCCAGATAAGTTCGCAGCTGCATACGCAGAGAGAGAAGAAGCCGTAAGGCATAACCCATTAACGAAAGGGAGATAACCACAATGGCTGCACCATCAGAAGTATACTATCTGACTCCCCTCACTGTAGATAGCAAGAAGAAGAAGTACTGCCGCTTCAAGAAGTGAGCGGCATTGCATATCGATTATATGATCCTGAATTCCTCAAGCGTTTCCTTAACGAGGTGGGTAAGATCTTCCTCGCCGTGCATCACAGGCACCAGCCTCAAGTTCCAGCGTCGTGTCGCTCAGCGTCGGGCGTGCTCGCCGCGCCTGGCTCTGCTGCCCTCACGTCACGGACAACATGTGGCACGATAAGGTATACACTCCGTATCCCTATCCCCTATTATTAGAATAATAAAACCAGAGGAGACAGAATACAATGAATGTTATTTTTGAAAGAAGACGGGTTTATCTCGGCTACAAGGACGATATCGTCACAGCAGCGACGGCTACGGTCGCAACTTTTCATCTCACCGGTGCGCGATCATCGCTACGGAAGCAGCAAAGAAGATCCTCACAGAATTCCGCCGCGTGCTCACAAGATCGCAGCGATCAAGAAGCGGTGCTATAAGAGCGTGCTCAGAAGTACCAGCGTCCGCATTCTCGATCACTGCGCATACCAACGTCGCTACGGGTAGCCTCTGCACGGCTCCGTCACTGGCGCTGAGGATCGCTGAAGCAGCTCACTTCAAGCTTTGGCCTGGAGACCGAAACGTGCTCTGCCTGCACACAAGCGCCATCACGAAGTCGGTAACTACACCGCTATCGTGCGGCTGCACAAGGAAGTGACAGAAACTCGTCGAAGCACTTCCGACGCTCCCAAGGCTGAAGAGAAGAGGAGGAAGTTCCTGTCGCTGAAGCTCCCGAAGCGAAGAAGCCGAAGAAGCCAGCGGCTAGCCACAAGAAGCACTACACTCCATTAGTCCTTGAAGAGCTCTGTCAGCAGGCAGCCTCCCATCATGCGCGCTACAGCCAGAGAGATTTTATTGTACTGAAGCGATTCACTATAAATCCAGCTATAATCGACATAGACCGATCCAGTTGCTCAAGCTAACAAACTTTACCTTGCAGTGTAATCATTAACAACAGTAAGAAACGCCAGGAACGCACCATCAATCCACCGATCAACCCAGCTAAGGCAGAGCAGGTCATCAAGGAACTGAATCCGCCCTGGCAAGACTTCCAGATTCACTATACCAACTCCTCCGTGGCTACCACTGGCACGTACGTGGCCGCAGTTCTACACCTTCCACAGCCAGTTCGAGAAGATGTATAACCAGCTGCAGAGCAAGTCGATGAGATCGCCGGAACGTATCCCCTCCACTGCTCGGTGGCGTACCTCCGAGAACCGCCAGCTTCAGCGAATATCTCAAGCTCAGCAAGATCAGCGAAGAGACTGGCGTTGCATCTGATCCCGCCAAGATCATCCCTGCCTCCTCGACCCTCAAGGTGCTCATCGCCAGGAACGTGCTGTAGCTGCAGCAGCGATGCCGCTGACGACATCGTCATCACGGGCGACTCTGCCCCGGACCTCCTCGACGGCCGGAGAAGTCTCGTCTGGATGATTCTCCGCCCTCGAAGCTTAATAGCCCCTCCCTGCTGCAGTAAGCGGTCCGAGCGGTCAGCCGCACTCATGACGCCGAGCACCTCTAGTCTCATCCCACCCTCGATGAGGCCAGGTGCCTGACCTTTTATACTCATCGAGCCCAAGCCATGCACATAAAGACCAAAACTCCGCTTTTCTTAATGGATTATTAAGTTCAACCCATACGAACTACAAAATAACCTCTACTGTAATGATAATCGCAACGCAACCCGCCCCATAGCTCTGACACCGATCTCAGCGAAGGGGCATCTTCACCAAATACCACTCACCACGATGGACCTGCAAGGCAAATCGTGAAGGGTCTCACCGAGATCCTCTGAATAGCTTCCCCATAGTACGCTCCTCCTCGGCGTAGGATCTCTACACCCTTTATCTGGGCTTCTAAATTCGTCATTTCGGCCTGGCGATGAAGTATATCTCTCGCCTGATCTTCAAGCAGCTCTGAGCAAGGGTACGGCGATCGAGACCGCCAAGTCAACCTCGTTCCAAGCTCTCGCCACAGCCGTCGCCGCCTCAGTGTGGCAATACGGGCACATCGCTGGTGTCGCTCGCCGTCATCGCCACTGGGCACGTATGCGTGCTCTGGATGTGGATATCCGCCTCGACCGGTATGGGTAATGATCTTCCGAGGCAGAGCTAGCCCAAGAGTATCGAGAGGTACGTGACGGCCAAGTCGTAGGTGGTCCCGCCCACTCATATCCGCCGAGGACTGAAGAGGAAGAAGCCGCCGCCTCTCTCTCCATAGCCGTGATCAGTCGCCTTGGCTCATATCGGCTGTATGGTACAGGCCAATTTCCATCTCTATCGGACCGACCAGTGCCTTCGGGATGAAGCGACTCGATAAGCGCTACTTCATCGCAGCGCTCGTAGCTACCGTCATCGTCGGCGGGCAGAAGCGAGATCGACTCATCGGCCGAGCTGGTCGTCCCTCCATGGCAGTAGCCCATATCCTGGGGAGCGATCATCATCCTCTCATCTACTGATCAGATCCAGCGTTGTCTTCCTATCGATTCGAAGATGCCTTTCTCCACAGAGGCAGCTGTGGCGGCAAGCTGTCGGTGATGAAGTATGCCATCTCGCCACGGATCTCCTGTGGACGCTTCTCCACGAGGCTGATAGAGTACATGCCATCGCTCATGCCCTTTCCCATGACGTCAAGGACCCTTCCATCCAAGGCCTCGAAGCGATGTCGGGTGTCTTCGCAGATCTCCTGATCTGCTCATGCACGGCCTTTCATCATCCCACTACCAGGAGTGCATGACGATACAGGACTTATCTCCGCACAGATCACGCAGAAGGCCTCGAGCAAACCTTTGGGCATGGTGGAGCGTACTTTCAAGCGGTAGAGCCTGTTGGATCTTGCACTCACGACGATCATGGGGCGTTGGTATGTCTTCGGTGATGAATATCCGCCACCTCTTCCCGAAGAAGGCGTCTATGTCTTCCGTGGCATCAGATCATGTCGCGATCTCCTCAGCGACGACCTTCCGTGCCGACTTCGTGATCTGGGGAGCTGGCAGATACCTTCACGGTATCATGCGTCATCCCCAATCGTCAATCGCCATCATCATCCTAGCGCCTCAAGTGAAGAAGATCTACAAGCGCCTCCTGCCAGCGAAGGAAGACAGAGTCACTCTCAGCGAGCACCGTGAAGTACGCACCTGTCCCCGCCAGCGGAATCACCTCAGAGGTTACTTATACCACGCTGTAATCACCGTCTTTGTCGACAGCTGTCTCCTCGAGACCGGAGTGATAGTCTCGAGGCGTGTCGTATCTTTGCTCAAGCGATAGGGTCGCCCGCAGAGGAAGGCTTAGTCGTGGCTGTGGCGCCTGCATGGTAGGAGGAGCGCACCAGTGGACCACTCGATTAGCGCTGCAGCCCACGCTCCAAGCCAAGGGGTACGTAGACGTGCGAACTGATTAGTAGTGCGGCGGCGGACGACAGGGAGATGGCGGTGCGTCGCGAAGTTGTGGTTGCCGAATCGTCATGGATCGAGACGCCTACCGCATGAGCGTCGTCGATGAGCTTCTAGTACCTCTTCCTCCGTTTCTGCTTCAGTCCGAGCATGATCCCCGTCTTTAGCAGGGATACCACTTTGCAGCGATGCGCCCAAGGACGGAGAGGCTCTGTCTCGTAGGTGCAGCTACGTGACGTACCTGAGGGAGTCAGGCGACGTGTCGTCTCGGAGGTTGTGCGAGATGATCTTGGCCGGCAGGCGATGATCCGCCGACATAGTCCAGTCGCTCATTGAAGTCCGGGATGAGCACCTCTATAGTGACTTCGGGCGTCGTACGGCGGATAGCCCTCGATGGTACGCACCCAGTGCGGAGCGCCGTAGTCCTCTAGGTCATCTCTCGGTCGACACTGGTGATCACGGCGTGACGCAGGTTCATCTTTCTCTTGGATGCTCTGGAGCCATCTTCATTGGCTCGAGTGATCAAGAGGAGGAGGGCCCTCTCGACCGAGTATTGCAGAAGCGACAGTGCACGTACAGATCGCTCCACCGATCATGAAGGTGGCAGTGCACCGCACCCAGCACTCACCTTGGCTGGGGCAGCGACCACTGCCAGACATGATGCTGAGCACTGGTAGCCGACGGTGTGCTTTCGTGTCGGTGGAAGGTAGAGTTGTCTCCAGGCGGCCCTGAGCCACCAGGCTTACGTACGCGGACCACCTTACCAGACTCTTAGACCATGGCTTTCTGCATCATTATGTATGCAGCCCTTAGCTGGAGGCTTTCGTCCAGCTAAGGCCACTGAAGGGGATGTGACTTATAGGTTCTCCCCAGGGAAGGTGGATGATACGCCTGTCAGAGGCAGTGGACGCGGGTATATTACCTCCAGATGCCATGGTTGCAGGTCCCGCAGATCGCCATGTCGAAGGGGATACCAGCCTCGACGAGCAGTTCGCGGTAGTCCATAGCATCTCTGCACATGGACATTGTCGTCTGCACCCCCATGAATTAACAATAGCTTGCTCGAAGCTGTCTTCGCCACGTTCAGCACCGACGAAGCCTTTGCACCCATCGGGTTCTCTCCTGGAGGCGTACGCACGAAGCGCTTCGGTGCAGATCTGCATCGTAGAACATCCAGTCTGCCACAGCGATGCGACACCTGTCTTGAAGACGCCATTACCAGCGGCAGAGCCCCCATCGCGTCATGTAGCCAACGTCTCCATCCATAGAGAGGTCCGATGCGTCCAGCATCAATGGAGGACTGCATGTCCCAGCCACTTAGCAGCGGCGTGATCCGCTTCGATCCCTCCACCCGAGCGGAGGTAGGTGCACGACGCTGCTTCCTCGCCACGAGCGCCTGCAGTACCACGGGGGTCGACACAGACGACGATATAGCCCCTTTGCCAGGGCAGGGATCTGCCCCATCCCAGTCCGAAGGCATCAAGTACCCGCTGCGAATCGCCCGCTGTACCGAGTCATCATCAGCACGTACTTCTTCGCAGGATCAAAGTCATAAGGCTTTGGAGGATCCACAGGGCATCCAGTTCTTTCGCCAACGACCATTAGAGTCTTGATGAACTCCTCACGGCGAAGGCGATAATCCTTCGTGATCGCTCGAGCGTACTCTCCTTATTGTCCTTGGAGTCACGAAGGGGCGGTAGGGAGCCCGTAGCAGACAGCTGTCAGTCGTCGCATGTGCACTAAGCTGGAAGACACTGATGTAGTGGGAGACAGTCATCGCTGAAGATCGCTTTGCTCGATCCAGCGCCTGGGTGAAGCGCCGTACCCGTCCCTTGGGGGTCTCATACGATAGATGGAGCGGCGTATAGGGGATTCGTCCGCTGCCTGATAGTGACATCCCCTCGCATCGATCCCGTAGAAGTTGGTATCGTCAGTAGCTTCCCGTCGTGACCTTACGCTGGAGGACACCCTTGTCGGAATAGAGGTAGATGTAGGCGTAGCCGTCCCAGCTACTGAGGTAAGAGAAGCCCGAAGGGACGACCGACTTCGTAGGGTTGCGACTATCCACATAGGCCTTGTTCCGCTCGAAGGGCGGCCTTCGGCGGAGGGTCTTATCGTTGACGTAGTAGGACGAGGTGATTTCTGCTGTCTATTCAGGGAGAAGACAGGTTGCCATCCCGGCCGACGAACTCAGTCGGGGGATGTAGTAGGGTGGATTCTTAGGTAACGGGCTTCGTGAGCGATCCGTCACATTGTAGATGTGCACCGAGACCTTAGAGTTAGGGGTCCCAGCCTTCGGTACTTATAGGTATATGTACCAGGGTACTGCCCCATGCGCGTAGATAGGCATGCTACCGTCGACCTCGCTCTCATCGGTGCGGACGAAGGCCAGATAATTGTCTTCACTCCAGGTCATCAGGCGGATCGTCTCAGCTCTTCCTCGTAGACCCAGTCGGTGATCCCGTTCATGACCTTGTTGCGCACGGCGTCGGAGGTCACGCTACTTCGGTGTCGAACTCAAACTTCTGATGAAGATATCCTCACGGACAGAAGGCGACCATCCTCCCATCAGGGCTGAAGGTCGGATCATCCTTTGCTCACCGTAGTGCTCAGGGCTCGACCCGATTGCGTCGCACGTCGTAGTGAAGACACTGCCCGCCTCGAGCGACGATAGATAGCCTCGGTCGGTGATCAGCAGGATGTAGGCCCTTGGGCTGCGAGGATGTAGTCGTCGAACTCTTGAAGTCGCACCACGTGCCTTGTGGACACTGAAGAGCGTATCGACGAGTTCCGTCGTGGAAGCAGAGCGGAGGATCGTCTGATGCTCCTGTCCATCATCGCGTAGTACTGGCCATCACTGGTCGAACGCGTGCCTTGGCCTGCGGTATAAGCATAGCGCCCCGAGGTCACGTCCCTCGACTTGGAGGTCTTTGTAGGCTGCTGTGCCTCGGCAAAAGGAGCCTGCTCCGAGCGTGACGAGCAGTAGGTTAGGACAGTAGTTGCACAACTTGTATGTGGCTAGTTCACCCGACAAAGATGACAAAAAGGGTGGAAGGAATCTAGGCCTCAACCAGGAAAGCCCATCGGCACCCAGCCTCCCATAGTTAATTAGATCTACCTCCTTCGAATGGACTCTCAGAGGGCAAACGACCCATCGGTAGGTCGTCAAAAACCTACTGTGGTCGTTCATTGACGTCACGAGGTCTATCGACGACCCACCGTAGGTTTTATTTTAGGTCTATCCTAGGTCAAACCACTCTGAGTGCGTAAAATGAGGTGTCACAAATCGGGATATACCTATGAGACATGACAGATACAGAGCACTTGCTCTACTTATCTGTCTCCCGTAGCCTCTTGAAAATGGAGATTACTTGTTGCTATGTAAAGGGTATCACACACCTGATCTCACTAAGGGCACTGCCACGCCCTTTTCATCTAGGTCTCCTCTGCTAGTCTTTCCAATGAAGGCCCTAGATATGTGGGAAAAAGCTTTCACCTCACTCTTACACGGAAAGTCACAAAACAGCAAGAACTACAGAGCCTCTAGAAGCCAAGGCGTATCTAGATCCAATCTACAGGTCACCTACTGAAACACATTGTACCACGATGGACCTTGGATTCTCCGTAACTAGACAAGGAATAACATCTTCTCCACCACCTCCGATATAACCAAACCAGATGGATGCCCATAGTGATTATTGCTACCAAATGAGAATATAGCACAGTATATATTCCCAAGTTCTAGGACAGACTTATTGAAATTACGTATTGATCCATGATGAGGTATCTGCAGTGTACCTCATAGCATCCCTGAAGTTTTCCAATCTATTTGACACATCTTTAACAATAGCATTCCCTTTTAAACGAATATCACCAGTGTATAGCACCACTGAGGAGGCTGTAGAAGGGTGATAGCAAGAACGGCAATGGCTCAAGCAGAAAACGGTGACAAAAGAAAGAGGAGAAATGGAATCTATCTTCAGAGGTAGGGCCTGAATATAGCATCATTGAGCTTTTATTCAAATCACCATTAGTTGACTCTGGATCACGGGATACAGACGATTCATAAGCTTTAATTATCTTGTCCTTATGCTGCAGTGATTTTCTATCGTATCAATCTCCTCCAGAGATAGGCCTCTCTTTGATCGCATCCTTAAACGCCTCTACCGTAATGATCTTGATTATACTAAAGGGGATAAAACCACTCATACGATCGGGGGAACTTAAAAACAGTGCCACTATTAAACGCAGGTCCTCCCTGATGCCACTCTCGTTGCCTTTTGTCCATTTGACCATTCCTCTGATTTCAGTTATATCTACTGCTTCTTCCGGATGGCTTCCTGGGGTTCTTGTTCCCTTCGACCTATCGGAAAGAATTTCAATCACTGCCACCTCATTATCTCTCCCAAGAAAACGAGCTGGATTATCTAAAAATGACTCAAACTCAGTGTAAGTGAGAATCCAGATGAAGAACTATGGTTTTGATAGTACTGGCCTTCAAAAGACTTTCTCCTTCCTCGAGTATGGTAAAACCCACTCTTGATTTTGCAAATGATCCTTCAGAGTCCCTAGCCCATGTAATACTGATCATCATGAAAATAGTTCAAATGATATCTATCTCAGTCCCCTAGAAACGACGTCGATCTAATTCTAGTCTCAGCGCTTTTTCTCTTTGTCTCAGTCATCTGACACAGTAGATTTACACCATCTCCTGTGTAAAACCCTCTCCGTGTAAAAGGTCCTTGTCCAACGGGATGGAATGTTCTTGTTACTTCCATGATCAGTGATGTTTAGCGATTGGCATTTCTGCTCTGTAAGCGAGCTAAGTGAAGGATGATTAGTACCTCGACAAAGATACAAAAAGGGTGGAAGGAATCCAGGCCTTCCTAAGGGAAAGCACCCTCGGCACCCAGCCTCCGCAAGCGTCGATCAGCCCCGTCAGAATGGGGCCTCTGGAGAGGGCAAAAACGACCCACGGTAGGTCGCCGGAAAAACCTACCGTGGGTCGTCTCACTGACGGGCTAGGTCGCATCGACGACCTACCGTAGGTTTTATTTTGAGTCTCTGGGGAAGGGCGAGCGACGCTCAGGAACTGTGCGGTTCTTTCCACATGAAAGAGGTGCTCGGGCCGGTGTGAAGTCGGTTTCTATTTACCCGCTATTTTCACTTGACATTTGACCATTTTTCGAGGTCACGAAAATGGTCGTATGCTGGGGGTGTTGAGCTGGGACTATCGAGGGCGACAACCGCCAACTTTAGGGAATGAGGACTAGAGGAAAACGTGGATGGATTGGGCCAGTAGAGTAGGGTAGAATATCCCCGTGGCTTTCACCCCGAGGATCAACGCATCCATATGCGAGCGACTCCCGCAGAGCCCACCCTTTAAGAGAAGGCATCTGCGGAGTCGCTGAGTTGAGAGGAAGTCATCACTTAGACGTCACGTACGGGGCGGAGGCTTCGGCGTCGTCTAGGGTGAGGATCGAGTTGACGAGGGTGGCGGCCAGATTGCTACCGCCCCTACGGCCTTCGACGATGATCTGGGGATGTCCCGAAGACCTGGTCGTGTACTTCTAGATTCACGCACCTGGACGAAAGCCGACAGAGCAGCGATGATCCCGCTGGGATGAGCGTGCCTCGGCGGATGAGGTCGCATCGCTCGATGATCGCCGTCAGGGGCATTCCCTACGGCGAAGAGCGCATCGGGTGCTTTCTTCGACCGCCAGACGGATGCCCTGCCTCGCGAACGGGTGATCCTCTTCGCCGCCAGTTCGGTGCTCAGATCGCTGAGTAGCACTTTCGACTCGACCCCGAGGCGTTCCGAGCGCCCTTGCGGATACCGGCAGCGACCATCGTCAGTCGGTGATGATCGTACGGAGCTTGCCGTCGAGCACCGCCTGGTGCATCCGAGCGACAGCCCTGGGTCGAGTGTAGAGGATCTTCTCCATCTCGAAGTCCGCCGTCGTATGGATGGAGTGAATGAGTGCCCACTCTGTGATCGAGGGGACATCAGGTTCTGCAGTTCGCTATTGATCGTGGAAGCTCTCGATCATGATGCACCGCCCAACCTCGACGTCCTGCTCCAGACGACCCTCAGCACTAGTAGCCTCGGGGGTGATGAAGTGGCTGTCGAAGTTGTAGCTCTGCGTATTGCCGATGATGAGGACGGTGAACATATCCACTTCCTCGGGATCGAACTCGGCGAGCGTCGTCAGCTTCACCTCCTGCTCCTCACGACCTGCCTGACGCACGTAGCCGATGGGGGTATCGGGAGAGCGATGCTTGGAGAAGATCTCAGAAGACGATAGAGCTGCCAGTAGCGACCCTGGCTCTTGGGATTGTAGACCGCCGTGATGAAGTCCCCATAGGCGGCAGCCTCGATACGCTTCTCGATGCGCAGCCAGGGAGTCATCAGATCCGAGAGGGAGAGGATGCAGAGGTCATGCCCGATGGGACAGCCCAGCAGGGCAGCTGCCTTCTGGAAGGCACTGATCCCCGGCAGGACTTCTACCTCGATGGAGTCGGTGACGCCCTTCTCACGCATCATCTCATAGATCAGGGGAGCCATGCCGTAGATGCCTGCATCTCCCGAAGAGATGACACAGACGGTCTTCCCCTCCAGCGCATAGCGAAAGGCTTCCTCGGCACGCTGACGCTCGGCCTTCATCCCGCTGTCGATACTGAGGGCGTCAGGACGGATGTGCTCCTCGATGAAGCGGAAGTAGTACTGCAGCCGACGATAACGTCGGAGGCTTGGACGGCCTGGAGTACTGCTCAGTGATGTCCTGGGCTACCGGGGCCGATATCCTGACGATGATTTTATTCTTTTCATCAATGGATTCTATTCAGTGGTGAAATTTCTTCGTTTAGGGTTTTGTTTTCGAGGGCAAAGATAGGGGATTTCTCCTGCTTGACAGCTATCGATAAGGGGGCTAACCTTGCCTAGTCTCGGGGAGAGGAAGACAGGGCGGCAAGGGAGGGCTCTTTGCCCCCGCTCAAGGTGGCAGTCCGAAGCCCCCAGAGGGATCACGGTGAGGTCGCTCCCAGCGACCTACCGTGGTCGCATCGACGACCCACAGTAGGTCGGACGACCTACTGTAGGTCGTTTTTACCCTGCTCAGAAGTCGCTTGCCAAGCAGGCTGCAAAGGAGGTCCCCAAAATGGGCTTCTGGAAGAGATTGGTTCACTTCCGCTACCTTTGCCCCAAACAATTCACCCTATGGCTAAGAAAAAGACCGTATATCACTGCAACGAGTGTGGGGCTCAGTATCCCAAGTGGCAGGCTTGCCTCAGTGTGGCGTGTGGAACTCCATCGAGGAAGGAGGATCATCGTCGGCAAGCAGGACAAGCCCAACCTGAGCCACCGCCCATAGCCTCGCGAGCAGCCCGTACGCCTCTCGAGATCGGAGCAGCGGGCGAGACGAGGCTGACGATGGTGACCCCGAGTTCGACCGAGTGCTGGGGGGCGGCTCGATCGAGGGTCCTCGTCCTGCTGCGTGGCAAACCCGGTATAGGGAAGTCCACCCTTATCCTGCAGACCGTCTCGCCTGCCCTACAAGACGCCTCACGTCTCGGGCGAGAGAGCCCTCCCAGCTCAAGATGCGTGCGACCGTATCGGAAGCACCAATGGCGACTGCCTGATCTCACCGGGAGACCAGCTCAGAGAAGATCCTCCACACAGCGTGCAGGAGGTGAGCCACAGCCCTCAGTCATCGACTCCATACAGACCATCCAGATCGAGCCTCAGACCTCCCCGGGAGCGTCTCCAGATACGCGATGCGCTACTGCCCTGCTGCCAGTACTGCAAGACGGAAGGGTGGCGGTCATCCTCATCGCCATATAAATAAGGAGGGGAGTATCGCAGGACCGAAGGTAGCTGGAGCACACCGTGGACGTCGTCCTACAGTTCGACGGCGACAAGCACTATATGTATCGCATCCTCAGAGACAGAAGAATCGGCTTCAGGGAGCACGCCGAGCTTGGGATCTACAGAGATGTCAGTCGGGACTCCGTCCTGTCGAGAATCCTCGGAGCACCTGATGACCCAGAGCGACCTGAAGCTCAGCGGACGCCATCGCTGTAGCTATGGAGGGCGTACGCCCTTCCTGGATCGAGACGCAGGCGCTGGCTGTCAGCTTCTTCAGCCACACCCCAGCGCTTTCCTCCACGGGCTACGATACTCGACGGATGAGATAGTGCTCCTGGCTGTGCGGAAGCGTACTGGCTTCAAGCCGTCCAGAAGGATGTCTTCCTCAATATCGCAGGGGGTATCCGCCTCTCGACCCCTGCTTCGACTCAGCAGGTGATCTCTGCCGTCCTCCCTCCAGCCTCAGATATAGCCCTCCCCGAAGTGCATATGCCTCACGGGGAAGTGGGCCTATCTGGAGAGTACGTCCCGTGGGGCGTATCGAGCAGCGTATCTTAGAGGCTGAGCGGATAGGCTTCCGGACGTTGATCCTGCCCGAGAGCAATCTCTACGGGCTGAGTGGCGCCTCGAAGCATCCAACTCATGGGCGTCAAGACGGTCGAAGAAAGCCTTCCGTCCTCTTCCGTCGAAGCCAGTAGCGAAGAGCCATCTTAGGTAGGAGAAAACAGCACGGGCTAGGATCCAGGACCCCTAGCCCGTGCTATTTGTATTGGATATACACTGGCTACGCTTAGTTGCCAGCCTGTAGTTCAGACTTACTTCTTCGCTCGGATACGCTCCTCTCGCCTCGTGGCGGTCACGCACCTCAGTATACTGAGCGGCTCGCTTACGCCCCTTGCTGTCGGTGCCAAGGCATTGAATTCAAAGCGCTCCGGTAGGTCTCGGGCGTAGTCCCGAATACGTACTAGCCCCCCTTCGCCCTTGTAGAGGACGATCGAGTCATAGAGACGCCGGGGCTCAGGCACGATGCTATCCTCGATGCCCCTCTGACAGGCTGAGGGAAGCGATAGGATGCATAGCGATCTCGGTCGAGATCAATGGATATACGCTGATAGAGCTGTAGCCCCGACCCCAGACGGTCATGTACCGAGAGAAGCCATTGCGGGTAGACCTTCGGGGAGGCCGAACTGATGACAAAGGCCGGAGCGATCGTGATTCCTTCGCTCGTCCGTGTCGTAGCTCGGCATAGCCGTGATCGTGCCCCTGCAGACGAGGTCGGCACCTCCGGGATCAACTCATCGCTGAAGACATAGTGCATCACCAGATTCTTCCGTCCCTCCCTACGCAGTCTGACGTGCAGGTGGAAGAGTACGATCTGCCAGGGTTGCTTCGATTCTCCTAAAGACCTTCCTAGCCAGAGCGATGCTGACGGATCGATCAATCCCACGATATCTGTCGTGTCGAGGACGATGAAGCGTAGGGAGGGGAAGTCGATGAGCGTAGCTACGTCCGAGGAAGTCCTCAGGGCCGTTCTTGGGGTAGCCGAACTGTCGTACCCAGCGGACATCCAGCTCACGAGCAAAGCCATTCTTCAGATACTCACGGATTGCCTGGCGTCGCTGATGGGCACTTCGCCACTGAGCGCTCCGATACTCGTACCAAGCACGCCAGTAGGCATCTGTAGGGCCTTCGATCGATCCCTGCGCAAGGCGAAGAAGTCGATCGCCCCGGGTGAGCGTCGGAGATAGTCAGTTCCGCTTGCTCTCCGTCACAGCTGGATCCTGGATATCACCGAGGTAGATGAAGTTCGTCTGAGGCGCTTCACTCAGGCATCGAGAGAGGCGTCGCTGTAGCGGACGAGCACCTCGACGTCGATACGATAGAGATAGCATTCGCCTCGGTTTGGACCATCGAGCTTCACCTGATAGTAGCAACCCTCCCGAGAGCGAGAGGCTATGACCTCGGCGCTGGGAGTAAAGGCACGAGGGCGGAGGGTATCACCCTGCCGGCCTGATCCGAGAGACCAGGAGGGTTGAGGTGCGAGGCTCCTCACCGCAGAGCCAAGAGAGTACGCTCCGGGTGAAGTCTTCTCCAGGGGTGAGCGTCACACGACTGATCTCCTGAGCAGTGGTGTAGGGTGCTTCGGGGACACTGCAACCAAGCATGCCAGCAGGAGTTTCAGGAGGATACCACCCCTCCGAGCAGTAGCACCGCTAGAATGAGTGCGATACGCCAGCCTCGGCGTCTCTTCGTGGGCTTCTGCCCTAAGTGATGGTGCACTCGACGTCTACGCATGCGTATCGGGTAGCTTCTCCAGCCTCCAGTCTCCGAGGGCTGGAGCGATACGACGACAGGCTCTTCACTCGACGGTCGGCAGGGCGAAGCGTAGAGAGCTCCAGCTCGAGCGATCACGCCCGCGAGTGAGGGCTATCCTGCGCCTCACGGAGGGCATGCACCCCTGACCGAGGCTATCCCATCTCGATGAGGCCCGGATAGCTGAGCCCTAGAGCTAGTGGCAGCCACGCGCCGACGACCCCGAGTGAAGAGGAGGGTAGAACCCTCGACTACCCCTGACATCGAGAGTCCCGCCACAGCGTAGCAGGCAGGGGATCAGGAAGCCAATGAGCGCTACTACGAGGAGCATCCAGAGATAGGGGCGGTAGAGCCGACGACGCATCATCCGTGGAGCCAGGAAGTAGTAGTTGAGGTGAAGGCCCGACCAGAATAGGGTCCGTGAGCCATGAGCGTAGTAGGCTCAGGGCGAGCAAAGACCGACCTCCGTCGAGGGCCTGTACGGAGGTCACCAAGGTCTGCAGAAGGATCAGGACAAACCACAGAAGGGCGTAGATCGAGACGAGATCGTCCTATTGGTCGCTGTAGTATTCATCGGATAGGGGAATTAGTGGGTGCGTGATGCGATGTAGTCGGCCAGCGCCAGGAGGGAGCTTCGGTAAGGCTCTCTCGAAGGAGCGAAGGAGCGTCTTCGCCTCCTCGATATAGCTGTAGGCTTCTGCCGCGTAGTCGATACCACCGGCGTCAAACGGCCAGAGCGGTGAGGCGCTCCACGGCTTCGTCGGTGATAGGTTTGTCTTCCAGAAGCTGGAGGTAAGGCTCGGCCTTCCCCTCTGCCTGTAGCTCGAGGAGGACGTGAAGGAGGGGAAGCGTGACCTTACCCTCTCGGAGATCGTTGCCAGGGCTTGCCCACATCGGAGCGGTAGTAGTCGAAGATATCATCTCGTATCTGGAAGGCCATCCCCAGCGCAGTCCCTATCTGGATGGCCTGCTCTAGGGCTTCGGGAGTAGCCTCCATGGTGATGGCAGCCACCTCAGCAGCAGGAGCGCAGAGAGGACGGCAGTCTTCGATAGATGATCTCGTAGTAGTTGGCTTCGTCCAGGCGCACCCTGTCAGCGGACTCTGCCTGACGGATCTCTCCTTCGGTCAGCTCTCGGCCGATGGCAGAGACGATACCGATGATCCTCAGGTCGCCGAGAGCGATGGCGCCGATCAGCGCTGAGGAGAGGACGAAGTCACCATGAGCACGCCACCCGATTGTCGAAGATCGCCCCTGCGAGGTCGGCTGACCTCGTCGGGTCTTCGCCTCGTCGATGACATCGTCATGGATAAGCGTAGCGGTGTGGATCAGTTCTAGGAGGACAGCGCACTCGATGCTTGGGCGACGGCTCTCGGCCTCACCAGTCCGCCATCAGAGCCGTGAGTATCGGGCGCACCTTCTTGCCCGTCGAGGCATTGAGGGTGCTGGATCTGCCTCCAGCCATTCGGACTTGGTCGCAAGGATCGAGGCAAAGCTGGCTATGAGTCATCCACTAGCTGGCTACAGGAGCTTTTGATCTGATCGGGTTCTTGCATCTGGGTCTGCGCTTCAAAATTCTTAACAAAATAGCGATTTTTCTATCTGTCTAAGCCCTTATCCTGCCCCGCTCTCCCCAGCCAACCGAGCGAGGCGTCACCGAGAGAGGATGGCACTCGCTACCTCGCCTAGAGAGAAGGGGGCTGAGAGGCCGTACAGACAGGCTAGGCACCCCTCAAAACGACCTACAGTGGGGTCGTCTCGCGACCTACTGCGAGGTCGCAAGTGAGCTCTACTGTGGTTTTTCGACGACCTACGGTAGGTCCTTTTTACCCTCTCAGCTCTCTAAAGTAAAGCACCCCGAAAGCCCTCACGAGATAGCCCTCTGTCGCCCGCAAAGCCCTATCTCTGCATACGCACTGCTCACGACAAATGAACGGTCAGAACCCAACGATCGACGAGAGCAACTGGCCTCGACAAGCGCTATCTGCGCAGGCTCGCATCTGGGCGGAAACTCCCTATTAGCGAGCGACGGAAGGTGGGTGCACTCATCATCAAAGATAAAGTATCATCTCCGATGGCTATAACGAGTACCCGTCGGCTTCGAGAACGTCTGTGAGGACAGACGGGGCTGACCAAACGATATCTGCACGCCGAGGTAATACCATCTCCTAAGGTAGCCCATGCTCTAACGACTGCTCCGGGCGACGGTCTATGACTACCGCCGCCCCCTGCATCGAGTGCTCCAAGCTCATCATCAGTGACCATATCCGACGGGTCGTCTATAGTACCGAATACCGTCTGAGAGAAGGAATCGAACTCCTAGCAGCAGGCATCCAGGTAGACTACATCCCCCTGGAGACTCAGCCTCCCCACACATACTCCCCTTTGACTTATCACAATATGCAAGAAGAACGCTACGAGCAGTCCCCTACCCCTAAGCCAGAACGAAAGCGCCTTCACGTGGCTGACCCTATACGGCAGGCTTCGTCCTGACCTTCCTCTTCGAGTCTTCGTCTCCTCTTCCTCAGACTAGGGAGGCAGAGTGCCTTCAGGAGGCTGAAGGATCTACTTCATCCAAGGTACTACGTCGATTTGGCCAACCTTGATAGCCTGACCGAGCAGGCCCTACCGCTCATCCTCGCTCAGCTGGATCCATCGCACAGGCTTACCTCAATGCAGGGAGAACAAGGTCTCGACAGAGAGCCTCGGAAAGGATCCTTCGCGGGATCGGCGTACAGTTCAGCACTCTACTCGAAACACCGTCGTCGTGGTCGGTCGTCGAGGAGGCCGAGCGACACACGGCAGGGTCTCAAGGCGGGCGACCGCTACTCAAGCCGACACCACCGATCTGGTACGTGACTCGATCTCCTCGAGAGGACATCATAGAAGGCGCTCAAGGGACCCGAGGGGACACGTCGTTCGCCTCACGGTGCGCCGTGGAGGAAGACCTTCGTCGCCTCCGTAGTGCGTGTGTGCTGTGCCCGTCCCCACGATCGATGCGGCGTACGATCCGTCCGCATCCTCTCTGCCTTCGCCTCCAATAAAGTGGGGCAGCAGTACGCGATCGAATTCCAGCAGGCCGCTGACCGGCAGCGCCGAAGGAGTAGAGCGGATCTTGATCGACCTGCGTGACAATGTCGAGGTTACCTACAGGCCGCGTGCCTCTGGCCGCTGAATTCCTCTCCGAGGGCGACCTGCTCGTCTACAACAAAGGGCGCCCACTCGAAAGAAGACTTCAAGAGCCCTCAGGGATGGATCGCCTCAGGAGATCCACTGGCAGCATCCTCGTCAACGAGAATAGCGCCAGCGCTAGTGAGGATCTTCGCCGGAGCTATGCGGACCTCGACCGTACACTGATCGTCGGACGTCGCACCTTCGGCAAGGGCTCATTTAGGTGCCCTTCGAACCGAGGGACGGCTCTGTAGTACGCCTCACCCAGCTAGCTCACTACACCCCTCGGGGCGCAGTATCCAAAAGAGCTACGCTAAGGGGCTTCGAAAGCCTACGCCGAAGATATCGAAGATCGCTACCTGCCGGGGAGTTCTGCCGGCCGATAGCATCAGTCGTCCCGGCACGTTACTACACCCGTATGGGCCGTAGTGGTCATGGCCGGGCGGTATCACACCAGACATCTCCAGACAGCACGGGGATCAATACCTATTATCGCGTGCTGCGCTCAGGTACCTTCAGCGCTTTTGCCTTCCCTACGCCGACCGTCAGCGTGCTCGGCTCTCGCTCTGCTCGGATAGCGTATCCTCAGGCTGCCTACAGGCCCAAGGCGATCGGATCGTCTGTGCCATGCCAACTCTGCCCCAGCAGCACGGCAGGTGTCCCACAGCGTCCTGGAGCATCACAGGAGCTCACCATCCTATCGCACGGGACCTTGTCAGCCTTGATCAGCGCCGATATGCTGCGTGGCGACAAGAACGCCTGTTACCGTGCTCGCAGCACGAGCAAGACGCGTGCTCACTGCCCCTAGGCGCCTTGCCTCCCTCAGTGGCGCCCCACGAAGTAATCCCATCGCCCGATGGAGAAGAGACCGCTACGCCAAGAGCCACGTCAGCTTAGTCATGCACGCTCACCCGCGCGCGTGCACGGGAGGCTGAGTCGCTCGATCGGCTGCTCAGCTCGCACAGCATCCTCTTTTGGATCAAAGCCACGACGGTCGCTCTATCTCCTGCCCCACCCGGACGAACCGTCGCTCAGGGGCGCTTAATCGAGGGACGGGCACTGAGCGAGCCTCTTCCTTCCTCGGGTACTAGCTGATGGGGAGACGATGGCCTTCTACCTTCGCAGGCAGTCATGCGCACCAGGCGATCGAGCTTCGCATCTGGGAGCCTGCGCCAGAGGAGCTGAGCTCGTCGAAGCTCGGTCGCTTGACTTTCATCATCATCCCCTGCACTGGCGTAATGACGCTGCGTCAGGGCCACGCTAGCCGAGGCAGGCTACCATCGCCACCTGGCGACGAGACGCCCGCCCATCGGCTGGGTGACCTAACCGGCTCCGTCGTATCGAAGCCCCTCACGATCCTTGGGACCTCACGCGTGAGGAAGTCCTGCTTGCCTCAAGCGCGCTCCTCTAAAAGCCTATCCGCCCTCACGACCGCTGTCCCAGTCAGTCGCTCCTCAGCCTCTCCGGCCGTCTCGTCTCCTCGAGACTCGCATGAGGGATCGTCAACGTCACGACTTTGTCCTTCTTCGCAGGGAGTCGCATCGAGTGGAGCGAAAGGCGCTGGGGGAACGCCTCGACACGCTCGTGAGGGAAGGTGCAGCTGCAGGCGACCTCGGGTGCCACCAGCATCCCAGCTCAGGAGCCGAAGAGAGCCCTGAGGAAGAGCGACGACGCTCGCGCGCGCCCTTCGATCGTCGGGACGAGATACACCACGTCTCCTGTCCTTGCAGATACCCGCCTGACGTGGCGCAGCGCCGTCGAAGAGCACGGTGCCCTCGATGATCAACGATATCCCAGAGGCCTTGATCCAGCGATGCTGTCGGACGACGCCGAGCTCCGCGCTATATACTGATGCACGAAGGCGGCCCGAAGACCATGCAGCAACAGGGCAGGCTACAGCGACGTCGCGCTCAGCGCGATCCGACTCGCCCGCCCAGCGGGCAGGACAGCCTCACGCCAGACTCGGTGTCCACGACATCATCCTCGACCCCGCTGCTTCAGCAAGACCACGGCGCAGAGACTACCGGGCTCCTTTGCCCAGCTCGGCTCGCTCGTCGGCGCCTTCACCCCAGCCCTCGCTTGTCGGGCGTCTCCCGCAAGACGCATGATCTGCGACCTCTGGGATCACGCACCTGAAGAAGCACTCAATCGGGACGGCCCTCCTCCTGCCCTTGCCCTAGAGGCGTGGGCGAAAGATCTCACGTGTCCATGATGTTTCGCCCACTGCCGTCAGAAGCTGTCCAGCCTCTTACGAAGAGCTACGTCTTCCGTAACTCGGACGGCGCCCACCACCAGCACCTCGATTCCTCGCCTGTAGCCTTGCCCTCCCAACCCTTGCACTAGCACTCGTGCGACACGACTCGATCAAGAGACATCATCGACATCCTCTTGGTGGCGGCCTTCCCTCCTACTATGCGTCTCGTCACCCGCGCCACTCGAGCCGGATCGATCTTCGCGGGATCGTCTGCCTCTCTCATCCTTTTGTGCCAATGATCCTCAGGTGCCTCCAGATGCGGCTGATGAGCCTGCTGGACAAGTTCATCAACATCAGCTGTCATCATCCTGGTGATCGATCTTCCAGGACAGGGATCAAGAAGATACTCGTCGCCATCGGTTCGGCCCAGCGCTGGAAGAGACGCATGGCCTCACTGCATGACTGGCTTTCGAGCGAGGAGCAGGACGACGACCACATCGCTGCTTCGTTGTGCTGGCAGTAGCATGAACATGGCACCGCAAGCACCCCATGCCCGATCGCCGTGCAGCACTCTCGACCTACCCCCACAGCACGCCGGCGAGCGCGCCTCGCCACGGTCAGCGCTCGCCTGATCGAGAACCATATTCTTCAAGAATGGCCCCGCACGACGGAGCCATGATCATCTCCGCTGGCAAGATTCGCGCCGCCGGCTGCATCCTCGTGGCGAGCAACACCGGCTGAACAAGGATCACTAGGGCCTGCCGCCACTGCTCTGCTCAGCCTCTCGCAGAAGACCGACGCCAAGAATCGTCATCATCCAGCGAAGGCAGCGGCCCATGTCCTCGCCTACCGTGGCGCGAGGATCATCGCAGACATCAGCCCTGGCCAGACTCCGGGCCCTCCTCCTCGCCTGGAGTTGTACCAACCGCCTCGACCACGACCCACATGATCCTCCGCCCTCGCCCTCTCTGCCTGCTCCTCTCGCTCTGGAGAAGCCCCTGGCCTCGACCCTCCCTCTCCAGAGACACCCCAGGCACGCTCTCCCGCCGCCAGGCGGCATTCTCGTTTGTCGCTCTCTCCTCACGTGTCAGGGTGCGCATAAGATCATCGCGGGAAAGATCTTCACCTACAGCCGCAGCGGGGCGATCACGCTGGTGGCATGGGCACCCACCTCATCTCCGGCGGGCACGTCATCGGCTTCTTACAAGTCGTCGACACGATCACCCGCCCTCCGACCAGCCGTGCTCTACACACTCAGGACGCAGCCGCCATCGCCCGCCTCTCGGCAAGTACCACGCCTACTCCCAGCCCGCTACGCTGGATCTTGCTGGACATGCAGGGGGCGAAAGCTCCTCTCGGCACGGGGCGTCCAAGTTAAAGCACCGGATCACGGCGTCCCGGCGGGCATCCCTACCTCCTTCGGTCGTGATCTTCACGACGTACCTACCAGAAGCTCATCGTCCGCCAGGTCCGCCTGCACCGCCTCCTTTTCGCAGAAAGAGCGCCCTTCTCGATCGAGGAGGGTGCCTTCTTCCACCAAGGGTGATGGCATCACAATCCCCCTCCCCACACTTGCCTACCTATACCTAATGCAGAAACATAGATGGCAGCAGTTCAGGCTGAGCTTGCCTCTAGAGCATTCTACATATTACTCTTATTACTTTTTGTTATAAACATTTAGCTCAAAGACACACACCTTCCCACAATGAGGCGCACCCTCACGAGCCTGACGATCCTCAACTGGAGCAAAGAGTTGGGCTTTTGAACTCACAGATCAGCCATGCATCATCCAGTACAAATATAGACTCTTGTGCACCCAGACGCATCCACATGTACAATCGAAGGCGAGGTTATTCAAAGTTGAACTTAACTGGATGTAAATTAGAAAAGATCCCAATCTTCTAGCTCTTTGAGAATCTACGGACCTAGATTCATCACACTTTAATAAGATTGAGTAGCTATTGGAGGAGTTAGATAAATAGTTGCCCGGTTGCAATCACGAGATCTTAGTAATCAATGGCTCCCCACATATCGAAGGCTGAGCAGTTCTCAATCTACAATCATTGAAACCTGGATTTAACGCTCTGCGATTGTGAGCAGACAGCTTACTAAGTTGCAATCATTGTATCTCTGGTATAACCAACTTCCCTCATCGAGGGCCTAGAGCAGCTACCCAATCTGCAATCATTGAATCTAGAAAATAATCAACTAACGAATATTGAGGGCTTAGATAACTACTCAATCTACGATCACTTTGGATCTGGGAATAATCAACTAACGTAACATGAGGGCTGAGCAACCACTCAATCTCAGTCATTGAATCTTAGGGGGAACCACCAACGAGTATTGTTGGCTTAGAACAGCTTCCCAAACTTTTATATTGATCTCAACAACCAAACTAACCAGTCAGCTTGAAGCGTTGGGAAAGCCATCCGATCTGTACTTATTGAGTCTTGGAAATAACCAACTAATGAGTATTGAGGGCCTAGGACAAACGACTGAGCTGCATTCCATTTGGATCTTAGCAGAACCAACAAAAGCCTTCAAGGGCTTAGAGCATCTGACCTAGTTGCCATTCGTTGGATCTTAGTGGAACCAACTAGTAACGAGGGAGCTCAGATAACCACTGGCCAGGCTGGCATTCCCTTCAGATCTTAAGTAGAAATCAACTAGAGAGTCTTGGGGGTTTAGAAGCATTAGAAGAGCTGGATGAGTTGCTCTGCGACGATCAGCTTGGTCACCATTAAAGGGCTTAGATTCACTCTCTCAGAAGCTTAGAAGATTGAATCACTATCACGGGCAACATCAAAGATTGAAGGTTGGAACCACTATCTTGTTGGAAAGCTTAGATCTTTCTCATAGCAAGCCAATTTTCGGTAATTGAAAATCTCCTCGAGACCAGCTTTTAAAAGGGTGAAGGTGGGGGCAGCAACATCACACTATAAGAGGGACGTCTCGGATCAGGACTCTGAGGCTCACTTCACTTGTCGCTTGATTTTTCGCTTCCTTACTGAAAATCACCTAGGATATTCAGCGATGGCAGCTACGTGGAGCCTTCGGAAACGCTGGCGTTGCCCATTAAAGCTAATGCTGTGAGGAATCACTCCTCAGGGAAAGTGCAGCTATAGCTCCTTATGACACAGGGAAGGGGAAGAAGACTGAGACACGCACATGCTTCGTGTGGTGAAAAGGAAGGATGAGGCCAGCTAACCTACATGACTTTGGTAAGGCGGGACTTCCTACCACGGTATCTGCTCAGAGCCTTTACAGTACAGAGGCTCATCCTGCTTCCACAGAGACAGGCACTAGATGAAAACAGCCGAGGGAGGAGCTACTGGGCAAAGCGCACAGGAGAGAGATTGAACTTTAAGCGAGGCTACTTGGCTGACAGATTCCACTAGCTCTGACAAACGATAGAAAGGCGCAGGGAGAATGGCTCTAACGTGAGAGAATATCAACGGAGAATATCTTGGCTGTGCAGTGACCCTGCTGCGGATCTGATCTTCTAGAAAAATCTAAAGGGAAGGTGCGGCCTCGTGTCACCAGAGGGAGTTCTATACTAGCTGGAGAGGAGAGACAAACAGGCACAGAGGCACAAGACAGTTTTACTCCAAAGCAGATCGAGGCTGCTCAGAGATATCTACTTCATCAGACTAGAGGGAGATTGACGTCTCTCAAAGAGAAGATGAGCATCGAGTGTTGCAAGAGCGAAAAGAGCCTCTATGCTTACAGTATCAAAGGAGAGAATAGAGGGAAATCTCACGAGTATCCCATCCGTATGGAGAGTTTACCAAGCAACGCCTGATTAACCACAGACTCTAGCTCTTCTTTAGTGGGAGAGCCACACCAGCCTCTACACTCCATGGAGAGCAGGTGCTAGTATAAGGATGACGAAGGTGCTCCAAAGCTCGTATGGCTGGATCCAGAGGTTGCGGTTAACATGTTCACCCAAGATTCTTAATAAGGCGCTTCTTGGGAACGGGATAGTTACGAGGACTTGCTTGGATCGACAAACACCTGGATTCATGCCACCTTGGAGTTAGAGAAGGTCATCTACCTGACCTTGGAGAGGTAGCATCACACAGGCTCGCCTGCCGCCATGGCTGATGGCGACAGGATGTAAGGAGTGGCTTAAGCTTGGCTACCGGCAGCAATGGTCACCCTAAAGCCCGGAGCACTTCATCCCATTTGCTGATCAACCGCCCATCTGTTACTACGGACAAGACGAAAATGGGCTTAAGATACTTTTGGCGTGACCAGCTCTCTGCTTCACCTTTAGTCAACACGCCTCTCAGAAGGAGCTTCTGTCAAACAAGGAAGCAACGGTTCATTACATGAAGAAGACCGAGGAGCCGAGTTTTACCCACCGAAGGACGGTATATGTGTATGGGTTAGTCTCAACCACGAAGCAGCTCACGTAGAGGTATATATAAAGCCTATTACTAAGGCGTAGAGGCATCGAGGTGCTGCCAGGTAGAGAGCAGTACTGCTGCCAAGATATTCTGGACTATGTACTGGGTAGCCTCCCGCTGGCAATGATGAAAGGTATTTAAGTCGTCGTAGACAAGAGAGCATTGGAGACTGGAGAGAGAAGGTCACTATAAAGACCCTGCTGTCGACCTCAAGCTTTCTACGCCCATGTCAGGAGAAGATTGTTTGGTCAGCCTTGCTTCCATAGATAGTGCATGATCCCGACAAGGAGCCTAGCGCTTTAGTGAGATGGAAGATGGCTGTGAGGTCATCCGCCACGCTTGAGGACAGGACGCCTCGATAAAGGGCAGGCTCAAGCGATCTCTTTGCGTTCATTCCAGCACCTGACTGACTAACAAGCATATAGGCAAGATGAAGAAGGTCTTCATCTCTCACTCCAAAGAAGACAAGAGCCGATCTGAAGAGTTTGCCCACCCTTCAAGCCTTTATGATGAAGAGCACTGCCACGATCTCGTTACGATGGGCATACTGAGGTCAGATGAGATCACATCCCACTGTTCGCGAGGAGATCGCATGAGGCGGAGGCTGATTGTGGTTTTGGTGAGGTCCGTCTCTCCTTGAGTGCAGCTTGAGCCCACGCGATTAGAACTACAGCACTAGCCAAGGACCTCGTGCAAGAGGATTTATCCCTCATCCCGAAACCTCAGGCCGTGGAGGACAACCAGAGATAACTCAGGACTGTGTATGAGCTCTCAAGAGTGAAACGGGCAGCCTACCAGAGGGGTCTGCCTCGATGACAGAGTAGATGGTACTATAAGCAGAGCACAAAGCTTAGTGTCTGGAGAGAGTTCATAGAAAGAGTTTAAAGAGAAAGACACATAAACCAGTAAAGTCTTATGGAACACGAAGAACTTAGGAACCCAGCATCTAGAGTTTCGTGGACAGAATGCGATCGCATGGCGAGCAATTCCTTTCAGATCGGCGTTTACTATATGATGGCTACCTCTTAGCTGGGTTTGGGGTGAGAGTAATTATGATTCCTTCTTGTGGCTCTTGATCCTCGTTACGATACTGTGCAGTTGGGTAGACGCCATTACTTGCAGCTTGAGCGTAAGTACCGAGAGCTATACAAGAAGTTGCAGAGCAACTGAGAATAGTTCAGCAGAGCTTACAATGATATGGATGTGAGATCCATATCGCACAGTCATTGGAATGCCTCTTCTAAGAGTATGATTGATGCCCTACTTGATCATACTTGATAGTAGCATGTTATGTTACTTTCCAGGCTCTTGCACCACAGATTCAGTTTAGCTTGTAGTATTGTCAGGACTTCCCCAAATTGAACCAAGTGAGCTAGCACTGTAATTATCGAGGCACGGAGATAGCATTCTCCCCTCATCTCAACCTGGGACCGAAAAGACTGAGCTTCCTACACGCTGCATGGCCTCACGGGATACTTTCAACAGTCACCCAACTTCACTTTGGGGCTGAGTTACACACGGAGTTTTTTCCTTGCGCACCATCTGCAGAGACAGCTCTACATAGGCACTAGAAGATCAACACAAAGCAAGTGGGTTTTAGCCCTCAATCTCAACTGATATCCCCCTGCTCTGACGGAGGGGGATATTCTGCTTCTTATAGGCTGTGGGGGCGATGCGCATGAAGTAGTAGGGACTTGGGGGATGAGGCTGCGCCTTGGGACGGAAAGGAGAGAAGAGAGCGAGGGCAAGGGAATAACTGGACGGCGAAGGTTCTCCTCATGCCGGGCGGAGGATACGAGATTGCCCACCTCCTGAGTCGGCGACCTGTGGCGGGCGATACTACACCAATCTAACCTACTTGCACTGGAGCAAGCCCAAAGATGAGTGCTGTCTTCCCGGGCGGGGCGGGCCCGCTGACCTTAGCTCCAGGAGAAGGAGCGGTAGCTAGTCTCTGAACCTATGGAGAGGAACTCGCGGTTCAGACGGTGACAAAAAGCTGGATCGGAAATGTTCTTAGGCATCTGACCGCAGGCACGGGTGTTGGTACAGTTCCGGAAGCCCAGTTCGTCCATCTGATGACCATCGCCCAGCACGGCGGGAAGCCGACACGCCCTTTGGGAAGGAGCGCCAGCGATGATCCTTCGCCGGGAGACGAAGAGCATCGCAGAGCCGTTCTGCTGCTGCCGCGTAGTCTATACAGCCGATAAGCCGCTGCGTCCATCGCCATGTCGGTATTAGCCTCCTGGGGGATAGCGATCGCACCAGCATCACATCGCCAACGGTGGCTGACCGATAATGGCCACCCGCCCGATGATCTTAATGTAGGCGGAGCGGTCGACCATCAGGTCATTGGGATGTATGGGGTCGCCGAGCGCCAAGGCTCGATGGTGATCGTCCCTTCGTTGAAGCGACGCATGTGAGCTGGCAGTCGTGATGCCATCATCGGGCCCGTGGTGATGCCCATTGATGTAGAGCGACATACCGCAGATCCTCACGGCAGTCGTGGTCAAGACGACGGGCCCCTTGTTCGCGGACGACAGCTGTTCAGATGTCGAGCATCTCCAGGAAGAGCTGCCCTGGATATATTCTATAGGTCGTATTGCTTGAATGCCCCTTAACCTCGGGACCACGCTGACGCCGACCTTCACCTTATGTTGATATTCTTGTCCATTGTACCGATGTTGGCTTGGGGTTAAATTTATGTTACGCCGTTGACGGACGACGAACCGTAGTCAAGGGTTCTTTGAGGAGATCGACCTGATCTTCGCCCTGGTACTCCCAGCAAGAGACGTAGGCGAATTGGTCATCGTGGCGAAGGGTTTCACCTTCGGGCGTCTGGTGCTCCAGACGGAAGTGACCACCAGCTTCTTCACGGTCGTGGGCGTCGCGAGCCATCAGTTCGCCGATCTCGATGAAGTCCGCTAGACGGAGCGCTCTAGTTCGACGTTGAGGTCGTCAGCCTCGCTAGACATGGACGTCGCTCCAGAACCCTTCTTCAGCGCCTGAGCTCAACGATATTTCTCGAGGCCTTCCTTCTCACGGCCTGCTCGACGAAGTCCCACATGATGCCCCGAGCTTCTGTGGAGGCTGTCTGACTGCTTCCTTGATGCTCATCAGGCGAGCCGATATGTAACCTGGATACCTCTCTGCTTCGTCGAACTCAGGACGGTCCAAAGCAAAGGAGCAACCGATTCGGTCCAGATAGCGTTCTGGATCGTATAGGAAGGACGAAGCATCCGTCAGCCAGCCCCTGCATCAGCGCCGAAGCACCGAGGCGGTTAGCAACTACGGTCAGGAGAAGTTATTTCCGATGGCGAAGAGGCCCGGGATCGAGGTCAGTCTGTAGTCGACCCAGATACCACCCATGGTGTAGTGGAGGCAGTGGGCAGATCATCATCGGCGTCTCGTACCGTCGTTGCGATCTTCGTACATCTGGAAGAGGTTACCGTAGAGCCTACTACGTCCTGCCGAGGCGCGATAGCGCTGGCAAGTCGAGGCATCGCGCCCGTGTTGTTGACACCGAGCTTGAAGTTACCGCAGCGGTTCCTTAGCGCACGATCAGCCACGTCACGCGGGACGAGGTTACCGAAAGAGGGTAAGATCGGAGGCAGTAGTCACGATCCTCTTCCTTGATCTCCGTAGACGAAGAGCAATGGCCTGAAGCTTCGGTATCCTCGACACTTTAGGTACCAGATATCCGTCAACATGGAGCGACCCAACATCATGGAGCTTGACTGAACCGCCAAGTGGACAGGGATACATGTGGGTGGATCCAGCCATACAGGGGTTAGCGAAGCAGGCCCTTCTGTAGCACTGCCGTTGCTGGAGCCGTTGAGGCCATAGCGGTGGAGGAAGAAGGCATACCATAGTTCCCCGTCCTGATGATCATCGCGGGCAGCGAAGCGCCCGATCTTCTCCCGGTGACGAGGTTGCGAGCGATGATCCTAATACGCGTCCGGTCGATGATGACGTGACATCGAGCATCTCGTGGCGAGTGTAGAGCTTGACTGCACCCTACTCTACCTGACGGCTCCAGGGCGGAGGCACTGCGAGGAGCTGCGTCTGTTCGACCACTATACATAGCCGTGAGACCCGAGCACCGAAGCGAGCGGTTGTCGAGGAGACCGCCGTACCACGAGCGAAAACGCCTGAGCCACGCACCGATGATGCTATTATTACTTCAGCGAGTAAGTGATAGACGTTCGCTTCACGGGCACGGTAGTCAACGCCCTGATGGTATCAGAAGAGGCAGGTATTTCGTCGTTCTGATAGTTCTTAGCAGCATTGATCCCCTGGGCTGCGATGAGTGAGCAATAGACGGGGAGAGTCCGATACAGAAGTTGAGGACAGCTCATTTCAGAGGCGGCAGCAGAAGCACCTGCCAGATCGATACCACGACGATGATGTTGAGGCGACGCTTGTTAGCGGGTTGACGAGCTTCTGGTGGTCTTTATAGTTAGTCCACTCTCACAAGCCACAGGAACCTGAATCGATCTTAGACATAGTATCTATGGGATTGATGGATTAAGCTTAGCTCAGCCTGATGAAGGGACAGCACCGCCAGGAGGGACTTGCAGAGTAACAGACTACCACCACCGTTGCGATGATGGTCGTAGACATTGGAGAGGCAGCGTGATCGCTCAAACCAAATTTGTTAATAGCTGATGGGTGTAAGGAGTTCAACTGTGCGAGAGGTGGAACCACAGGTTCTGCAGCGACGATAGAGGGACGACGAAGAAGAGAAGGTATAGTGATGAGGCCTGCTCCATCAGGACCAGCACACCAGCGATACCGAGGTCGTGCTGACCGATCTCTTGCCACGCATCTTTGCCCAGAAGTTGAAGAGATGGAGAAGACCCGGTGAGCACGATGATACCGAGAGCCATCATATTTGCGAAGCCCACCGACGCCCTTAGTTTGCTTCGATGACCGTATAGCGGTCGTTGCCTCGAGCCTTGCGGTTCTGCAATCGTCAGGATGAAGGCATAGATGACGCACGAGAAGAGGACGCCAGGACCTATCGAAGTCACTAGTGTACCAGTTAGCTCCCGGAGGAACTCACACACGGCGTTAGGCGTTCTCCTCAGAGAAGGCGCCACAAGGTTCATCGACATGTGGAAGGTCAAGAACAGGATGAGCGCCAGCCCTGAGATACCATGACCAGCTTACGCCCGGATCGAAGATTTGATTAATCATTTATTACAAAGTTGCTATTTAGTTGGTTATCTACATCCGTGACTGGGAGGCATCGGCATGGATATTAGACTCTGAGGTCCTATTGCTTACCCAGATCGCCACGTATCCACTGAACTCACAAAAGATAATCAAATTAGGTATATAAAGCGCCAACACAGCGAAAAAGCACACCGTTCCACCTACCACCTTATTATAGGTTATCGGCGAGTCTACCTTCGCCGGCTTACTTACCTATATATAGTTAACCATATCGCCAGCAGGCACAGCTCACCATCGCCTCCACCGGAGGCGAGGGAGGAGGTATGCTGTGGGAGGAGTGCGGTACATTTCTGATGAAGATATTGATTTGGCGCAACGGAGGTCCCAGTGCGCACGCATGATTCTCGAGGAAGCGACGATAGTCGATTCCACTGCGGAGTGTTCGCGAAGGCTTGGCACTGCCGCCGTGACGCACTGATCTGATGACTGCCTGGTAGCAGGAGGCGGTGTCGCCTGATGGGCATGACCGTTGAGTTTGGAGGTAGGGATGCGGGTACTACGTCGCTCGTAGACACGTTGCATCCTCGAGCACCTTGAAGATACGCTGCTTCGTCAAAAGCGAGATGAAGATGGGAAGTTGCATATGCCAGGCGCGGCGGATCGTTGCCTCAAAGGTCTTGATGATGGTACGTTTTGTCCTCGACGAGGTCCACTTGTTGACGCAGACGATGAGCCCCTTGCTGTTCTTCTGGATGAGGGAGAAGATGCTCCAGATCCCTGGCTCTCTATCCGGTGGCGTCAAGCACGAGGACGCAGACATCCGAGTTCTCGATGGCTCGATGGAGCGAATCACCGAGTAGTACTGATCTTTTTCACCTTGCCTCGCTTACGTATCCCCGTATCCAGGTGGTGAAGTTCACGGAACTAGTGTAGTGGGTAGATGGGTCCGTCGTGCCTGCTACATCTGTCACCATGTTGCGCCCTCACCGATGAAGGCATTGACGAGGGAGGACTGCATTAGGACGCCCTACTATGACATGAGACTACACTTCGTCTCAGCTCACCTCGGGGAGCTCCTGACGATGCTGGCGTCGGTGAGGTCTCCGTACCACTGCCATCACGGCGGAGACAGTAGGGATCCCGAGACCGAAGGAGTAGAACTCCGCCGCCGCATGCGCTGGGCGGTTGTTTGGCCTTATTAGCGACCGCAGACGGGCTTTACCATGAAGTTGCTACTTCGTCGTCGAGGTCAGTGACGTTGCCCTTCACGTCTACGACGAAGAATGACATCGGCCTCCATAGCTATCTCGACCTGCTTATTGATCCCGCCCTCGGGAAGATATCTTTCGCTCCCGACGACCCAGCCCCTGTATCTACTACGGAGAACTTTCACGAGCCACGTGAGACCTGACCATACTGACGGTCACGGGTCGCCTGCCTTCGCCGGGACGATAGCCCCCACGGGTTCAACATGAAGAGGGTGTGACTTCCTCATTGGGTCGTCCTACGATTACTAAATGACTCATATTGCTTTTCTACTTATTCTGGTACAGGGGTTAGTCTAGGCGGTATCCAGCACGCAGGAGGTTATCCTGGCTGCGCCAGTCCTTCCACTTGACGAAGAGCCTTCAGGAATATCTTCGAAGAAGCGTTCATGTTCTACGAGCCATCGAGCCGACCTTCTTTCAGTGTTACCCCTTTGTGCCCGATGAGATCCCTTGCCAATACGTCACGATGGCTTGATGTGATACGATTTTCCTCAAAGGCCTCGACGACGACCGACGGAGAGATCTCCTCTGATAGTAGAGGAGTGATCTCCTCACGGATGATCCTCGCGTGATGAAGAAACGGGCAGGCTTTGTCGGTGAGGGCGTCCTTCTGCGGCAGTGGCGAGGGCGGGATGAGGCTCTGATACGCTTCTTCAGGGGCTGGACATTGAAGTTGTTCAGCGCCGAGAGCGGCATGATCTCTGCCCTCGGGGAGCTCCTGATGCTAGCGCTCTACGTCAGCCAGCCCGGAGCTCGCTGCGTGGTGAGGTCCACCTTATTAATAAGGGAGTAAGACGGGGCACTTGACCCCACGCACCCGCTCGAGGAAGAACTGTTCTCACTGCCGTCTCCACGGGTGTCGGTGACATACAGCAAGATATCTGGCGTCTCCGAGGGCTGACTCGAGAATCTCGAGCACGCTCTCCTGCAGCTTGTAGTAGCCGCGCAGTACCCGGGGGTATCGCCATAAGACGATCTGTAGCTCGACTGACGACACCCATGATGCGATGGCGTGTCGTCTGCGCCTTGGAGGCAATGATGGAGGCACGCGCGCGACGAGATTCATCAGGGTAGACTTGCCTATCGTTGTTACCACGCATGATATTGAGACGGAAGCCGGAGCGGTGTGTCTGCTCTTCTTTCTTCAGTCATCCGTGTGTAGACTATTCTTATTAGAGACGAAGACCCTGCCCGCTCGCCCGTCGGGGAGGAGAAGGCAAGGTTCCCGGCCAGGGTCCTATTAGTTCTAGGATCGCACGCCCACTTGACGTACAGACGGTTCGCGCGCGGAAGTGCTTCTGCACCGACGAGTGTAAGGATGAGGTTGTCCCCTTGCGAAGCTGCTTCTCGAACTCCCACAGGCATACAGATCGTGGCCGGAGCTGGTATTGCCTCGGTACTCGATGCTGATCATCACATCGCTCCAGAGGTACCTGCATCCTACACGAGCCACAGCGTCGATGATGGTGGAGGTTGGCCTGGTGAGGCACGACCCATCGCCACGTCTCTCGCAGGAGAGGCCACAGCGCGCGCGATGGTACGACAGCTCGAAGACATGCCCTTGACAGCCTGCTTTGAAGAAGACTGCAGCGCCCTCCCTGAGCACGGTGCTCTACGACGGCTCTACCGTCTCGTGCGAAGGGAGGGCTAGCAGAGCCCCGACTTGGGCGATTCAGGTGGTCACGACCCGTACCGTCGGTACGGGCAGGCGTCGAGCACCCTTTCATTCTCCTCTGTTGGCTCTCGAGGAGACAGCGCAGCGTCACCGAAGAGCGGGCAGGCTCGGTCTGACAGTCTGTGACGCAGACATCTTCTCAGCAGCGACGACGAGGATGCAGCTGGTAGCGCCCCGAGCGGACAGAGTTCGCGCCTGCCTCCAGAGCATAGATGACAGCGCAGGCTGCTCTGCATGTCACCGAAGGTTGAAGGCTATGTTCACGCAAACCTGTCTCATAGGCGACGATGGATGCTGTCGGGAAAGTGGTGTCTGGCGGGTATTTCTCGCCAGGATGAGGATCCTGTCGATGGTGGCGGGCTCGATCTCATTGCGAGAGAGGAGGTCCTCGACCGCCTGCACTGCAGGTACGAAGCACCCTTAGCAGGGTCCCGAGGATACGACGCTCACGGATTACCCACACGGGTCATGATCCATTCGTCGCCGGTATCGACCAGCTTTCTCTAGGTCGGCATTGGTCAGCTGCATCTTTCAAGCAGATACCCGCCTCACAGCCGTGATGGCTGCGTGTTGGGATGAGACCATCATGTTTGGCCAGATGACATACCTATGGAGTTACCCGCGTTGAGTTTAGCACCAGCAGAGCAAAGTCTCCTTGGGCTTCTACCGTAGGCCGGAGAGCCGCACTAAGCCTCGCTGCTCGATAGCGAGCTTGGCGTACGGTAGCACACTCACCACACGACGGTGGTAGATGTGCCATGCTCCGCAGTTAGCGCACTTGCTAGCGCGGCATAGCAGCCTTGTCATGGGCACGGCGCTCAGCCGTACGAGTCTTGACTGTCTTCTTTTAGGATGATGCCACAACGCATTTTGTTTTAATTACTAATCTCATCTTTGAGCCCCTTTGAGAGCCGCCCAGCGCTCAGTCGATCCCATCTTCATCGAGGGTAGGTGCCTGGCCCTGAGGGCTGACGCACCTGATCGGTCGCCACTCAGCCGTAGGCGGACATCATATCGGGGTTGCATTCCCCGTCGTCGCACCCGCTGAATAGGTAGTGCTGAGCACGATGTCCTCATAGAGATCCACTCGAGGTCCAGTACGCCATCCAGCTCGAGACGACTAGATCCTCATCACCTCTTCTCGAGGGCTTTGACCCGAACTTGACTACAAACTCCCTATCCGACACCACGTCTCATCTCGACGGATCAAGGCAGCGGTCACAGGACCGCATGCAGCCCCGTAGTCGAAGGATAAGCTAAAGACGTCCCCGAATGACGGAGCATCAGATCGACTTCTGACCCTCCGCCCTGCATACTCCCCTCCGAAAAGTCGCTCGAAAATAAGATCATCCAGAGCCACGGTACTATGGTCGCCCCTCAGGTAAGCTCTGAGATTGACCTTATACTGATCCGCTATGCATGAGGGTAACTCTAAACTTATACTCAAAAACCTGCGCAAAGATAACAAAGAGCCCACACACGCACCTCCAGACGAAGCGCCCGAGCTGGGCGAGGACTCATCGAGGCCTCCCTCCACCGCCCACTGCACTGAGAGGCGCTACTGGTACCTGAGGTGGGAGCAGAAGTGCCTCGGGAGGTACCAGTAGCACCGAGCCCAGTGAAGGGCCTGCACCCGCTCTACGAGAGCGACTTCGAAGGCCTCGGCTTAGCCCATCTAGAGCAAGTACCAACTCTGCCTTTTCGCTATCTTTGCTTAGACTCCACGGGAGCGTGTACGATCATTCATCAACCCATAAATACATTAGACAGACAATGGAAAGCAAACAAGAGCTGACTGAAGAGCCTCGGGTTCGGCTACCACCCCACCGACTACAATCTGAAGTGCTACTACCGCACGCCCAGTGGGGCGAATGAGAGTATCCCGTCCGATATGATCGCCATCCCTATGGCTGCCACCTGCCCACTACGGTCAGGAGTCCTTCGAAGGACTGCCTGCCTGGGGAAGGATGGGCAAGGTACGTGTCTTCCGCCCCGAAGAGACGGTACGCATGCAGAGCACCAGCCGAGGCATCCTCATGCCTGAGCTCCTACAGAGCGCTTCTCGAAGCCGTCGACAAGGTCCTTCACCAACAAGCGCTTTCATCCTCCCTACGAGAGCGGTGCCCTCACATCCGTCCTCTGATGATCGGTCTGGGGCAGGCGTCAAGCCCTCGGACGAGTATATGTTCCTCATCTGTCACACCCGCAGGGAGCCACTTCAAGACGGGCTCGCCCCAGCCCTGGCGCCTAATTATGGGTGGCTGACCGCTGCTGCTCTGGGTACCGGGCGCTACAGGTAGGCAACTATGCCACAGCCTCAGCTCCGGCGTGCTCGCTCACGAGAAGGGCTACTCGCCGTCATTCACCTCGATGCTAAGGAGAAGCTCACATAGACGAGTGTGGGACCTGCGAACTTCTTTTCGATCCGTGGCAAGAGCTACATCACTCCCAAGAGCCCTCGATCCCGCCCTCGATCACCAACAAGAGTCTCATGCAGCTGGCCGAAGATATGGGTCTGACCGTCGAATGTCGCCCGTCCATGTAGAGGAGCTCGACTCGACGGAAGCGGGCGCCCGTGGTACGGCGGCCGTCATCGCCCGATCCTACTTAGAGCGGATGACCCTCGACGAAGACAAGAGCTACGTCATCAGCAAGGATGGCAACCCAGGCCTCGATCTCACCGCCTTCTAGCGAGCGTTCATGTGCTATCCAGTACGGGGATTACCCAGACACGCACGGTTGGTACGTTCTACGAAGACCTCTAGCCTCGAGGCTACCCTACTAATAGGATACACCGCCCGAAGCACGCTGTGTGCCCCGGGCGGTCCTGCTTTATACTGGTAGAGAAGAAGTCGGGCTACTTGACCTCGTAGAGGTAGAACCAAGTCTTGTCATCCTGGCGCTGGTGAGCTTGTAGACGTAATCACCCGCTGTATCCGTCAGGTTCCACCTTGTACGGCGACGAGAGCTGAGGCGGAGATCCAGTAGTCGGCCGAGCCAGCATACCAGTACCACACAGGTGGTCTCATTACCATCACGGGCTAGGACATCTATTCGCGTCGCTGCCCCTTACAGGCACGAAGTCAGCCTTCGTAGGAGGGGCGGGTGAGCTCTATCCGCTTGCTCGAAGATGGGCATCGTGATGAAGCTAGTGACCTGGGTATTGCTGCCGTACGAGGCCCGTCTTCTGGTCTGCCTCGGCATTGACACCGAAGCAGGTGTGGCACCTATGCGAGCCTTTGCGCTGGCCAGAGCGACTTATTGACCTTTTGGTGAAGTAACTGATGGCCCTGAGGAGGCGTAGTCTGTCGAGGTAGGCGACATAGCTCTTCCCGACGAGGTCAATAGACTCGACCAGCGTCGTCGTCAGTCCCCTTCGAGCGAAGTGACGTCCCTCCATCGGAGCTCAGACGGAAGCCCGAGATCGTGACCCCGCCTATCGTGATTTGGCTCATAGAAGCGAAGCCTCGGTCGTAGGCGAAAGCTACCTGCTCTTCTTTCGTCTCTGCCCCTCGCCAGCGAGTACGAATTCCAGCTGGCGGTAGGTGGGATGAGGCGTAGCTCACCTACCTGCCGAACCAATAGTACGTGCGAGCAAGCCCCTCGCCTTGGAAACTCGGGTCATCGCCTGCAGCTGCGATCCCCGTGGCAGGATCGGTCGTGATAAAGCACGAGGTCTGATTGCGGCACGTACTGCCCCTGCAGGAGGATGCTGTGCCACTCTTTGCCCATCAGCAGGAGCTCGAAGTCCCCTGCCTCGAGCATTGCGGAAGTACTGGTGAGGTACTGAAGTGGTGGAGGACATTACTGCGGGTATCGAAGGCCAGAGTAGGCATATCGATATTGCGGACAGCGTAGGTAGAATTGGTCGACGTCGTCGAGAGCTCCGAGAGGGCGGTGACACGCCCGTCCTTGAACTGTACATACATCGAGTATCCCCCTGCAAGCACGCTTCGAATCGGGGTAGTAGGTCAGGCGCCAGCCACTCATGCCCTCGAGCGCAGTGACCGTCTCATTGATCGCCTCCTGAGTGCGCACTGCTGCCTCAGGGAGCTTATCGAGGTCGCCGGAGCTGGTGCATGAGCTCATCCAGAGGAGCGCACCCGTGGCGAGGGCTAGGATCTGCTTGTTGTTCATTGCTGTGTCGAGGCTGAGTTCATGGTGGTAAGTCCCGTCTAGCGAAGTCGTAAGCGCTTCTGCAGCTGAGCACGGAGCTTGTCCATGTCGAGGCCCCCAGGTATTGTCATGCAGTCCTTGATGACACGATCTTCCTCGATGATCGAGCGTCCCGAGCGGGCACGCCCCTCAGGGACGACATCGGCGGAGGCTAACTTCGCCTCCCACTCATCAGCGCTCATGATGACATAGTTCGCAAGAGCTCGGCGAGTCTTCAAGAGGCGCTTGGCTGGCGAAGCTGATGAAGCCACATGGGAGGAGTTCTTCTTCTCACGTGTCCAGCCTGCGATCCAGTCGGCTTGGCGGTAGTCCAGCGATGTGATTTATCAAAGTCCGTCGTCGGCCTCTACACGCTGATGGAAGGTATAGCGCTGCTTCATGATACATCGTACGAAGGTAGACGTCCTTGAGACGATTCAGTAATGTCGTACTCTGACCATCGCTGTCTTCCAGGCGTCGATCTGACCGCACCGAGGGGTCCGTCTCTAGCACCTTCCCGAGACTATCGAGGAGGTGATAGTACTCCCAGCGAAGGAAGTCGAAGCCATTGATGTTCATGAAGATGATCTTGACCCTGCTGACCGTCGAAGCGAACGTGTATTGGAGTTGCTTTTGGCGGAGGGTTGTAGGCAGAGCCCTGTTAGCACGAAGGCCTGAGGAGTGGCGACGCACGAAGTTCACCCCCATTACCCGGTGTAGGGCTCGAGGAAGAGGTACTTCAGGACATTCACGAACTGGAGGTTATTATACTGCTGTGCGGGAGAGGTGACCCAGTTGCGCCCGATCTCACTCCCGTAGCGGTAGTAGATCTGATATTGTAGGCGAGGTATCTCCGCTGATATACTCGACCATAGCCGCGATGGGCCGAGGCTGTAGTACCGAGTCGAGGTATATCAGCATCCACTCTGGCGGCAGCTGCCGAGGCCATCACGAGCGAGGCTAGGGCCCACAGGGAGGCTTTCCTTTAGAGTCGTATTCATAGTGTGACGCAGTTAGTCGAGCGTAGGAGAACTATTTAGTCCGAGGTGTTGGGCTCCAGTCCCGCATTGCGGACATTCTGGGGATCTGAAGCACGTGCTCGTCCCACGAGGAGAGCGTCTTGGCCACTGTGACCTTATCACGCTCCTTCGTGTCGTGGACGAAGTAGACCTCGATGCCATAGCGCCGCATGTCGATCCAGCGGAGACCCTCGTGCGCCGTAGCCACTGACGGCACTGCAGGAGGTGATGTAGGAGCATCTCCTGATCTTCGCCTCCATCGAGGGTGAAGGCTGCGTAGCTTCTTCATCGTAGGCGTCGCCTCAGAATTGTACTCCCGAGGGCCTTTGTAGAAGGCGATGATGTCCTCCCTGGTGAAGGACTTTCGTCGCTGAGGTGAGCTGAGGTCCAAGTGTTGAGGCTGACACCGAGCGTCGTACTGCTTCGATGATCTCGCTTCCGCCCTGACGAGGAGCGCTACCAGTGAAGGGGACGGAGAGTGTCTTGTCCTTATTGCTTGCGTAGTAGGGATACTTAGACTGCTGATGACGTCTCGGTAGATTGAGGAGGAGACGAAGGGCACCTGCCAATAGTCGGCCTGAGCCGTCGGGAGGTACGCCAGATATTCTCGCCGAGGAAGACCTCTTCTGCTACTGGTGCGTCATGGAAGCGCCTCAGCTGAGCATAGGAGAAGTAGGAGACCGCCCTGACGTCACAGGCAGCGGAGTGAGTTAGCAGAGACAGTCTCACGGGTGTAGAGTTTGGCATAGGCATCCTCCGTCTTCGCCTGACGATGCTGGCCTCTCGAAGCCGCCCAATGGGCGAGGAGCCTCCATCCAGCGCCTTCTGCAGCATGCCTCGATCGCCTCATCCCACTGCCTCAGTAGAGGTAGAAGCGTGCGGCGAAGGCTTCAGCAGCAGCCTTATTGAAGTGGTAGACCTTCCGCTGTAGAAGTTATCCGATATGAGCGGGCAGCCTTCAGTGAGGTCCTGTGTCTATTGCTGCATACTCGGCGACAGAGTTACGCTTGTACTGAGGATTGAGCGTCACCAAGCGCCGTCAGTAGGTACGTGCCTAGGTCCTTGGAGCTGAGGTGCCATTGTAGTGCTTCCCAAATAGGTTCACCAGGACGAGTGAGTAAGCTCGAATGAGGAGGGCTTCTCCTGAGCAGCATTGAGCTCGCTGCCGCCTGAGGTCTTGGACGCCTTCAGAGCAGTATTAGCGTGCTGGATGGAGAGGTAGTGAGCACCACAGAGCACGCAGACCGTCTGAGGCGTTGTACCAGGCCCGTCATTCCAGTAGACGAGTCGTAGGTGAACCTGGTGAAGTTCGTTGTCCGTCCCAGTCATCGACGTTGTCGGTAGACATCTCACAGGCATAAGCGTAGGAGGTGAGCGGGACATTGACCAGGATACGACGCACCTTGTCGGCACTTCGTGATGAGTACACGTCATCGGGCTGCTCATCGAGAAGCTTGTTGCATGAGCCGAGGACAAGGGAGCCACGAGAGCCACGAGGGGCAAAGATTCTATTCATCATAATGGTATCTCGTGGAGGATTAGAGTCCGACGTAGGTGAGGATCAGCTTCTTTGAGGGCGGTGGACCGAAGAGCTGTGCACATATACTGGGGTCATCACCACGCAGGCGTGCATCCGAGTAGAGGAGCATGAGGTTCTGAGCCCGTAGCTCACCGCCGCGTTGTTCTTCAAGCGTACGACGAAGCAGAGTCTTAGAGACAGTGTACCCATTGATATCTCCCTGAGGCGGATGAAGTCCGTGCTGACGATACGGGCCGTAGACGCTCCGGTAGGCGTAGTAAGCATTGATCAGATTGTCGGCGCCGTACTGGTCGAAGGTATAGCTGGTCGAGACGAGGGATGTTTAGTGCTTCTCGTCGCCAGGCTTTCTTCCAGCGCTGCGTCAGTCACGTGGGAAGGCCGAGGTCATCGGTCATTGGAGATGCTACGTAGGGCGGGTGACTGCTCTGAACTCATAGTTGATATTAGCGAGAGAGAGAAGTTCTGTAGCGGGAAGGTGTTGGTCAGCGTACGTAAACCTGTCGGATCAAGCGTACCGCTGTACGGAGGAAGTTAATATTGCTACTAGAGAAGTTGAGTCCTCATGGGTCTCTTTTGCCCCTGTTCGTTGTAGAAGGAGGCATACCTTCGTTCGTCAGCCTGAGGAAGGGGATGGAGAAGATGGAGGAGATGGGTACCCCTCATACGAGAAGCCTGATCCTGAGATCGCGGTACGTACGGTGGGGTGCTCAGGAGCGAGCGATCTTGTTCGTCTTATGTAGGCATGAGCTAGCTCCGTGGTCCAACTGAAATTCTTCACCCTGAGGTTCACCGTCGAGAGGGTGAACTGCAGGCCTGAAGACTGAGTTCGGCTACGTTCCCATTCTTCTGCGCCACGCCTCCGAGGACTGGGCATAGATAGGACCGACGAGGTCATAGCTACGACGACGGTAGGCATCTACCTCTGCAGAGATACGCCCTCGAAGAGCCCAAAGCTCAGGTGAGCCCCTGCAGGTCACAGTCTTCGTACGTCAGATCGCGGTTCGCCAGATCTTTGTACGCCAGACCGATCCTCCTAGAGTTCGCCAGCGGTCACGCTGGGCAGATCTCTCAAGCAGAGTTGCGACAGAGGGATTGTCCGCCACCATCCCTCACAGGTCTTCAGGCGAAGAGAAGACAGGGACGAAGGGTGACGGAAGAAGCTTCCTGGTCTACGCCCCAGGTCAACTCCACGTTCCACGTCGGGAGCCAACGCACATATGCGTGAAGGACCGAAGTGGTTACTTGCGTCGAAAGCGTAGTAGCGCATCGATGGAGCAGCGGTTAGGAAGGAGTAGCTTGCCCGTGAGAATCCAAGGCTGTTATTGATTGATCAGGATCGTGTAGTAGTCCTTCCCTGCTCGTAGAGGTACTGGATGGCACCGGGAAGATAGCATGAGGAAGCGAGATCGCAGAGGACACCATAGTTGATGTTCCAGTTACTTACGCTTCTTGGTTCAGCTTCCACCCCAGCAGCAGCTACGACGTTGTGCTTGCCGAAGGTCTGGTGGTAGTCTAGATCGCTTGAAAGTTATTGATGTAGTTCCCACGACACGGTTTCACGAATACCACCTTCGGGACGGAGTAAGGTAGCGCATAGATCGTTGGGGTCGGTGCGCAGGTTCTTATTGTTGTTGCGCACATTCGTCGTCTGGCATAGCACGCATGCTACGAGCTAGGACGGAGTGCTCGGTATTGTCGAGGAAGGTAACGGTATTGGTATACTTGATGTCGGTGACGAAGGTCGCATCGTAGCTGCTTGAGGATATCCCAGGTAGCTGTCCCCGATACCAAGGCAACTGAGGGTCTTGGTACGCCGGCTCCACGGAGCTCATCGAAGATATTGTAGGAGACGTAGTCCTGGTATAGTTCTCCTCGTGGGGTGTAGGGCTCGGCTAGGTAGTATTATGCTACTTGACTGCCGAGGTAGAAGGGGTCTTGGAAGTCGTACTCCGATGAGGTTAAGCCCTATCTTGAGGGTGGGTAGGAGCTTGTAGTCCGCACTCATATTCCCCGAATAGGTATTGATCGCATACCGATAGTCCACCCTGGGTCGACGCGTGCTGTAAGGAGGCGAAGAGGTTCGTCTATTCGTCCCGCCGTTGAAGCTCAGCGTATGATTATGGACGATGGCATTGAGTGACAGTTCCTTGAACCAGTTGGTATTAGCACGCCTGCAGCACGGAAGTACGCCAGGCGTGAAGCTTCGTCGTTCGTCAGGCGAGGTTTTCCCGAAGCATCCAGCTCGTTGAAGAGCTGATACATGCGTCCGACTAGGCCTTGGTCCTTGTTCGTCTCCAGCGTGGATCGGGCACATCCCCCATCGAGCAAGTCTTGGATGAGCGCCATGCTGCTGGGAGTTCATCACGTTGAGGTTGTTGTAGGAGGGATGGCAGATGAATCCCCACGATAGCTCAGGGAAGATACCCCTGCAGCACCTGACTTCGTCGTGATCTCCACGACCCCTGCGATACCACGAGGTCCATAGCTAGAAGTCTCGAGGAAGTGAGTGAGGATACGTACCGAAGCTGATATTGTCGATGCTCAGCCCAGGCACGATCCCAGCAGCTACCTGCTTGTGGGTCTGCCCCAGAGAAGGGCCCTCAAGGCTCCCATAGTCGCTACCGAGGACGACCCCCGTTGAGCACCCACAGGGCTTAGTTTTCTCGTGATCGAGGTAGCCCTCATCGGCCAGAGGTCGAGGATGACGTCGTCCTTCCCTTCGCCCTGATGGTGCACGGCAGTGCTGTCAGTCTTGGTCTTATCTCGATCCCCGTAGCTGGCACAGAGAGCTCTACATCGAGCTGAGGCTGAGTAGCTACTATGGTCTTGAGGATCTTACCATCGAGGATGAACCGAGGGTCTGGCCGATTCGGAGCTCGATGACACAAAGTCCCTTGCTCTGTCGTCGCCATACTCCGCCCGGTCCCTTCACGACGACTTGGATCTTAGGGAGCACCGCCTTCGAAGCATTTGTGACGCGCCCCAGACTAAGATTTTCTGCGCTGAGGCCACTCTCCACCCAGGAGGAGCGCTTAGGGCTAGCGCTGAGAGTCTTAATTTCATAAATACTCTGCTTGATATCTAGTTGTGTACGAAGATAGCATTTTTACATTATACACAGAGATTAATCATACAGAATGACTTAATTAGATAGGACGTCTATTTGCCTCTCCTCCTATGTACACAGACCTTTTCTAGTTACTGAGTCACCTTCCCGATCGGGGAAGATGGTTTAGCTTATGCCACTGGGCGTTTGTACTCACGCCACCCAGAGGGTGAATGGGTCGAGTCGACTACTTGGTGGCTGCCGTAGCGGCTCATGAACTGTGTCCACACGACCAGCCGTGTCGACGAGCTTAGCTTCACCAGTAAAGAAGGGGTGGACGTGCTGAGATTTACCTTGATCAGAGGGTACTTTACCCGTCGACGACGATCGTTTCCTTAGCAGGCATATCGTCGAGCGCGTGATGAAAATGTCTCGTTAGACATGTCCTTGAATACTAGGACTGTAGTTCTCAGGATGAATTCTTTCTTCATTATTGTTATAACGTTATAATTTTATTCTACTTTTTCGCTGCAGCCGTAGCTGCTGGGTTGGTAAACTGCAGGAGCTAATGGACTGCAAATATACAGATAATATATTGAATATCACAAGCACACGACTCCCTAGGCTAAGGCATCATCAGCTACAGTCTCAGCCAGAGCTCTAGGGTCAAAGAGGTGTATCGTTGAGCTTAGCCAGCGGCGTCTGTATCTACGGGATCGACTTGCCTAGCTTGACCTTGAGCCACCACAGGATACAGAGGTTCATCTAAGGAGTAACTCCATATCCTGACCCGCCTCCTTACGTACTTGCTCCAGACATACCCCAGAAGGAGCGGAGGAGATGACCCTACCCTAGCTTTTAATGCCTCCCTAGCCTCGGCTCAGCCTCCACCCGCCTCCCTCCCCTGAAATAGCCTCGCCCCGCCATGCTTTACTATGACGGGCAAGCACTAGGCTTAGGCACTCCCCCTGGATCGCGAGGTGCTAAGCTAGGGGAATTAAGCAAAGAGATCGCTGAGCCCTCGGCGATCGTTGGGGTGCGTGAAGATCTGGGTGCGGAGGTAGCTGGCAGGAATATCGCTGTCGATAGCCATCTTGATGAGGTTCGCCAGCTCGTGCGCCTCGGCACAGAGGAGCGTAGCCTGAGGATGAGGTCGGTCCAGGATCCACCAGCGCCTTCAGCAGTCCATCGGTCTGGGGTGAGGACCTTGCCTTGGGACAGAGCCAGCGGGGATCTATGCAGGCGGTACTTTGTGCCACGGCGCTCGGCCTCCCGCTCCGTCAGGCCGATCTGCGCCAGCGGAGGCGGTGAAGACACAGGTGGCAGGACGCCACGATTGTGTATCGCGCCGCCCTCGACCCGAGGAGCCGATCTCGCACGATGCGTAGTCATCCAGCGAGACGTAGGTGAATCCGGGGCCTCGCAACATCGCCCATCGCCCGTGACGCCCTCGCCAGCACGTAGCAGTTCGTCCGTCACGATGAAGCCTCGATCATCGGTGCGTAGGCGCCCGCATGGTCAAGGCCGAGCGCCTCGGTATTGGGGCACACGCCCCACGGCCCAGCAGCACGGCTTCGCTGTCGAAGCGCCCTACCGTCGTCAGCGTCGTCACGGCCTCAGGGCTTGATCCCGAAGCCTCTGACGGCAGCCCCAGCACGATCTTGATGCCCTTAGCCTCCAGCAAGCGCTGCATCTCCCTCAGCGACATCTCTATCCTCACGTGCGAGGAAGCGGTCCCTGCTCCAGCAAGGTCACCGTGAAAGTGCTGAAGGCCCGATACATGCAGGCGAACTCAAGGGCAATATAGCCTGCACCCACGATCACGAGGCGCTCTGGGGCGCTCTGCAAGGCTCAGCAGGCACGGCTATCGTGAGATACGTGCGTCCGAAGCACCAGGCAACCTACGGATGACGCCACGTGTACCCGTATTGATGAATATACGTAGCAGTGACCAGTAGCTTCCTTCGGCACCTCGAGGCGCAGGCGGTGCGGGGCGACGAAGGAGGCTTCAGCCGTGAGCACACGGAGGCCGGGGATGCCAGCGAGCTTGTCATAGTTAGCTGCACGCAGTGCGGTGATGAGCTTCGCCCTGCGTGCCATTGCGGCCTGGTAGGCCGTGTCCTTATCCCGAAGGCGGGCACTGAGCTCTGCCTTCGACGAGGGAGGTCTGGAGGATACAGCCGACATTGACAGGTGCCACCGTACATAGTGGCATCACGCTCGACGAGGAGCACGGACTCGCCCGCACGAGCGAGGTCTGCAGCAAGGGTCTTACCCGCCTTACCGAAGCCTATGATGAGGTTGTTTACTTGGATCTGTTCCATGAGATATCGTGATGAATGTATATATAAAGGTAAGAGCTGGCTCCATTTGGTTCTGCCTGAGTATATCCGCACGACGACTTTACACAGCCCTGACACCTCCTCTAGCCGTCGGGAGATTCACTAGGGCAGCTCGCTGGGTCCCCAAGCTAGAAGGACAAGGCAAGGTATCTGGGGACATCGGATGGCGGTCGAGGGGAGGGAAGGAGGGAAGAGAGGCGGTGAAGAAGGTGCTCGACGGCGGGGGCTAAGAGGCTCCTCCAGCACCTTAAAAACTCGACTCGCATGTAGGTCGTCTCTGCGACCTACCGTGGGTCGCAAGGACGACCCATGTAGGTCGACGACCCACTATAGGGTCCTTTTAGGCTTCCAAGGTGCTCCTTGGAGGCCCTGCAATCCTGCTCCAGATCAGGCCTAGCGAGGGGCCAGCTTTTTATAGATGAGCCCTCCATCTCTCCGAGCTTGGCGCAGGGAGGATGAGGGAGGACACATATCACATCTTTATGAAAAATAGTCCGAAGATAGGAGCTTGAGCTCCCTGATTCACGACATCTCAACCTCTAGGTACTACACTCCAAAAGTCAACTTTTCGACGACAAATATAGACATTTATCCGAAAACAAAGCCATCAGCAAGTAAAATAGACAGGAATCAACCCTCTCGAAGCTAGAGGAAGCCTTCTCCCGAGCGCTCCTCCCCGCTTGAGCGAAGAGCAGCATGACTCACGACTCTACCCTCCCCAGCAGACCGCCATAGAAGGCGTGCGTGTACACGGGTAGCTCTCCGCTGGTCGAATGAAGGCGCCCCCGCCGCAGGCTAGGCTACCAGCGGGGGCGCCTTCCCTAGAGGAGTGCTCACCGAGCGTGAGCACCTTCCGAGATCTATGACCGAAAGTTTACTTCGACGGTGAAAAGGTATCGACTCTATGTCCTCGTCGATATCTACATGTTCTCCGCAGAGTGCTTGCGAGACACCTCAGCAGATCAGCTTTTTCTCGTCACAGGTGAAGGCCAGACCCTTAAGCTGATCCTTCTGCTCCAGGATTATATTCGTTAGGGGTTATTCTTACGAGCCTCTCCAAAGGGCTCGTAGCTGACGAACCGGAGGACAGGAGGGCCAGTACGCTATCGGTATAGGAGTAGCGTCCAGCAGTCGTCTCCTCGGTATTGAACCCAGCACTTAGATGATCCTTGTACTCCCTTGAGTAACACGACAGTAGCGGAACTCATAGGAGCCATCAGCCTTGAAGGCCAAGCGATAAGTCTCCGTAAGCTTACCACCACTGACTGATGAGAGAGCAGACCAGGTACCAACGACAGTGGGATCTTTAGAGCCGGCTTCGGTCTGAGTCTTAGGGCTGTCCTTTTGTAAGACACAAAAGCCGAAGCCAAGGGAACCGGCTAGAAGTAGAGATCTTTCATTGAATTGAGGATAACACTGGGATAAAAGCTACACAGCCTCGAGGGGCTACAGATCCCACAGACCGTGGCGGATCATAGAGGCGAGAGGGCCAGGCTCTAGTGAGAGGCTCGCCTCTGAGGAACATGGTAGAGGGGGAAGCCTCCCAGAAGGAATGCTCACGAGAGCAAGCTCCCTCCGAGAGATCTATAAACGAAGGTTTTACTTGACGGATGAAAGACTTCTCCTCTGCCTCATCAGCAGTCGTCATATTTGGAGAAGACAGCGCATGAGAGGTGGTCATGGTCTCAGCCTTTTCATCAACGAGCAGAACGAGACCATTCAGCTTACCATCTTCTGGCTCACTAGGGCTGGCGATTTTCCCGCTTTTCGTCTCTCCACGAAGCGTGCTGCATGGCCTCGAACTTAGTGGTCAGTATAGCAACTCGACCATCAGCGTAGGTGTAGCGACCAGAACAGATCAACCCGTCATTGAACTCACCATCTAGATCATCCTTTGTGCCCCCTCGAGTCGTGATACGATAGAAGCGGAACTCATAGGTCCCATCAACCCCGAAAAGCGAAACGTAAGGCTAGGGTTAAATCGTTTTCTGTCGAAGAGTAGTACCAAGAACCACCGACAATAGAATAGGCCTTAGGGGTCTGCTCTTCGGTCTGGGTCTTAGGGCTGTCCTTTTGGCAAGACACAGCCAGCTGAGGGCACCGGCTAGAAGTAGAGAAAATCTTCTTCATCGAATTGAGGATAACATCAGGGTAAAAAGCTACACAGCCCCGAGGCGCTCATAGAGATTCCACAGGGCCGTGTGCGGATCATAGAGGCGAGAGTTGAGCTTTTCAGTGAGAGGCTCGCCCTGTGGGAAGAGGAACCGATCTGAAGGAGAGTATATCAACTCCTGAAATAACACAGCCGCCAAGACCTCGAGAGATTCATGGCTGTGTGGTAGGCATCTGAGGAGCGGATCGATCTATCCAGAGGATCGCCACCCTATAGACGTAGAAGACGAACCCCGCCCATGCGAAGCGAGGGTTCATCAAGAGGAGATTATTCAGCTCGGCAGCTGGAGCCTAGCCTGTGGAGCGACGGAACGACGCGTCTTAGGAGGCAGTCTCTTCTCAGCCTTTTCCTTGAGCATGTTCTCGCTGTAGTCTACGAGTTCGATGAAGCGACAGCAGCGTTGTCACTGGAGGCGATGACCCGTCTGAGGATACGCGTAGCTACCTGACGGTCAGCGATCTTCCCAGCGACAGGGCTGAAGAGCTCCTTTGACAGCCGTACTTATTCTGCAGCTCAGCGAAGACGATATGGCGAGGTGCGCGCTGCCTTCCTTAGCGCGGGTCAGCAGAGGTTCGACACAGACACGCAGTGCCTTAGCCTTAGCGACCGTGGTGAAGATGCGCTTGTGCAGGATGAGCGATGCCGCCATGTTGGAGAGCATAGACTCACGGTGCGCCCTCTACGCCCTAGATGATTGAATTTTATTATGTCTCATCTTTCTACTTAGTCATATCTAATTTGTATCACTAACATCCATCCTGAAGTCCAGCCCCAGGCGCTCCATGAGATCGTTGAGTTCGTCCATCGACTTCTACCAGTTCGGAACTTATTCAGCGTCTCACGATCGAGGACCACCAGGTCAGCGAGCTTGAGGACATTGCCAGAGCGAGGCAGTTCTGAGCACGGACCGAGAGATCGAGATCCTTCAGTTCCGTCTTCAGTAGCGCAGAGATACGATCGATCTCCCGTGTCTTCTGCTTCGACTACTTCGTCCTCGTCGTCATGGACTCTCTACTCTACGATCATCCGTGAAGAGGCGGAAGTGGTCGATGAGGATAGCAGCAGCATCCTCTGGAGCGCCTGTAGCGATGGATACTTCCATCGGTCGATCTCGAGGATAAGCTTTCGTAGTCGGTCTTCTGCCCGACGCGGTAGTTCTCCGTGAAGTACTTGACGTTGCGGATAGGAGTATAGATCGAGTCGATAGATCGTCTGTAGCTCGTCTTCCTTCGCTGTGTCACCTGCTTCTCATCAGCGGGGATGTATCCACGTCCCTTGTTGATGGAGAGCCTGATAGTCAGGAATAAGCTTCGTCGATGTGGCAGATGACAAGCTCTGGCTGGAGGACTTCGAAGGAGGACAGCTTACTGTTGAGTTCCCTCAAGAGGAACTGCTTCTGCGAAGAGATCGTCAGGCTGACAGTCTCCCCTGCAGCATCAGGCACAAGGGCACGGAAGCGGACCTGCTTGTGTTGAGAATGATGTTATTACATCCTCCAAGACACCCGGAATAGTAGCACTCATGATTGACACCTTCGATCTTGATGGCTCGATATTTATGCAGCCTTTTCGAGTGAAGAAAGGAGAGGCAGTGAAACAGGGCTAACTGTAGCGTAGTCTCGGCCCAGAGGACGGAACTCAAACTTAGCGTACGAGTCCGTCGCATCCATCATGAGGACGTTTTCGCTTCTGAAATGCTACACATTAAGCCATGTGAGTGAGATACTAGGATTATTACTGTAGAGTAGTTCGACGATCAGCTGCCCTTGATCCTCGGGGATGTCTTCACGCTGTGGAGCGCCGAGGAACTCTCCTGAGAGCTGAAGCTTCGATTCCACCGGCCAGCTGTAGCTGCTGTGAGCATGACCAGCCAGAGAGTCGGTGATGACCTCTAAGCTCTAGCCTTCTCACGACACCGACGACCTGGCCGGGCTTGAGGCGTAGAAGGATATTGACGACCTGACCATCGACGGTGACGTGACGGTGCGAGACGAGCTGACGAGCAGCGGCACGCGTCTTAGCGATACTCGAGACGGTAGACGACGTTGTTCAGATGGCTCGAGGAGCTGAAGGAGCACTCACCGGTAACCCCTTAGAACGCTGAGCCTCTCGAAAGAGGTTGTGGAACTGACGCTGCCACGCTATAGGTGTACTTAGCCTTCTCTGCTTTCCTGCTGGATGCCGATTCGCTGGTCTTACGACGGTGTTATTCCCGTGCTGTCCAGGAGGGTAGTTCTTCTAGAGAGAACCTTGTCAGCACTGAAGATAGGAGCGCCGAGCTTACGGGCGATTTTTGATCTTTGGACCTGCATATCTTGCCATTGTCTTCTATTGTTTGACAGCATGAGACACCCCACAAGGTCAGGTGTGGATCCCAGGAGGGCGACAGAGCGAGACGAAGGAGGACGGGAGTGCAGCCGCGACCGGTTATGAGGAGAGGATAGATATGAAAGCATAGCAATCTATTCACTGTCGTCGACTCATCTTTCGCTAGGCTCGGTGGATCACCCATGCTTTCTAGAGAGACGTCCGATGAGGGTATCTAGTTGAGAGCTTCTCATCATGTACTGCTGATCTCATGAAACTACTCTGTGATTCAAAGCGACATCAGGGATTAGACACGACGACGCTTAGAGGACGGCAACCATTGTGAGCATTGTCACGTCGACGATCCTCAGTGACTTGATGCCAGCACCGTGATGGTACGATAGCAGATCTCACGCACGTTACCTGGGCCCTTGACGAAGACCCTCACCTTACGGAGGCCGAGGTCATAAGCGACCCATAGCAGTCCTGAGCTGCCATCCTGAGCAGCGTAAGGCATGTTTCTTCTTAGAGCTACGGAATCCCATCTACCAGCGGAAGACTAGTTGATGACCTGACCATCGTTGTTGGTCAGAGAGATGATGATGTTATTAAAAGAAGAATGGATGAGTCCTCGACCCACAGCGTCGATCTTGGACGACCTTCTTCTTTGCTACTACTTTCTTGCCATATCAACGTCTATTACTTACTAGCCTTTCTTTATTTGCGACAGTCTTCTTTCACCCTCATGAGTACGAGCGTTGTTCTTCGTACTCGACCGCGTAGAGGCAGACCGATACGGTGACGGACACCACGGTAGCAACTGATGTCCATCAGTCGCTTGATGTTGAGCTGGACTGAGCGAAGATCCCCTCGACCTTGTATTCAGCGCCGATCACCTCACGGATAGCAGCAGCCTGGTCGTCGGTCCAGTCCTTGACCTTGATATTGCGATCGACCCCAGCCCTATCTAGGATCTTAGTAGCGCTGCTACGACCGATCCCCGAAGATGTAAGTCAAGGCAATTTTCCTCGTTTGTCGTAGGCAAGTCGACGCCAACAATTCTGATAGCCATACTTATCTTGTTCGTTTAATATAGTCCGATGGTTAAGACCACCCTGACGTTGCTTTGAACTTGGGGTTCTTCTTGTTGATTACGTACAGACGCCTCTGCGACGAACGATCTTGCAGTCGGCGGTGCGCTTCTTGAGTGATGCTCTACTTTCATATCTATATAGTTATGATATCTGAAGGATACGCCCTTGGTCAGGTCGTAGGGAGCATCTCCACCTGACCTTGTCCCCCTGGGAGGATCTTGATGTAGCATACGCATCTTCCCAGAGATAAGGGCGGTGACGACCCATTCTCCAGCCTCTACCTGAACATAGCGTTCGAGAGGGCTTCGAGGATGACACCGTCTAGTTCTATAGCTGCTTGCTTCGGCATAAGTGCGATTTACGACTTAAAACTCTCTGTCTACTAAGACTTCCTTGATGAAGTCAAACGAAGATAGGATATCGGCCTTGCCATCACGTATCGCTACGCAGTGCTCGAAGTGAGCTGATGGCTTACCGGTCTTCGTACGGACGGTCCAGCCATCACGCTCGAAGACGACGTTCTTCGAGCCCATGTTGACCATAGGTCTCGATGCAGATGCACATCCCAGAGCGGAGCTCGGGGCCAGTGCCTCGGCGACCGAAGTTCGGCACACCTGGCTCTTCGTGGCATGTTCTTCCCGATACCATGTCCCTCAGCTCACGGACGACGTGGTAGCCTCGAGCTTCGCAGTACTGCTGTACAGCCGAGCCTATATCACCGACACGCTTACCTGCGACGGCATGTTCGATACCGACGTAGAGCGACTCCTGGTCGTGCGTAGCAGAGCGAGGGTCCTCAGGAGCTACCTCACCCATGGCAGAAGGTATAAGCTGAGTCACCGTGAAGCCCGCTAGCTTCGTACTGCAGTCGACGGAGACGATGTCACCATCCTGAGCACGACTTCTGGAGGAAGGGATGCCATGCACCACATGGTCATTGACCGAGGTGCAGAGGCTCCTGTAGCCATTGTATCTGAGGAAGGCAGGAGTAGCACCGCTGTCACGGATGAACTCCTCAGCACGTCTATCCAGCTCCAGAGTCGACACTCCAGGAGCCATGATCTTAGCGGATTTCCTCGCAAGCGTACGTCCCACCAAAAGATTGGCCGCACGCATCAGTCTCGATCTCTCGTTCGTCTTCAAGCAGATCGTCTTAGTAAGCAGCCACTGAGCCTGTACGTCCTTTGATACGACCACTCTTGAGCAGACCATCAAGTGGCGCATCAAGAGATGGCTGATCTGCTGCAGGGTATCGAGGACGACTTCCCCGCCAGGATCAGGAGGGACGTTCCCCGAAGAACTGAGCAAACTTCGAGATACCGAGGACACGAGCGAAGGCGGGCACAATAGCCACGATAGCGAGGAAGAAGGCACCTGGAGGGCGGATGTGTCCATGATCGCATCGAGGTAGTCCTTTAGTAGCCTTACCTGGCTTCACACCTGGGATGAACCCGTTGTTACGCTTCAGGTCGTTAGCCATCTGCGTGGGGTTGACTGATCGCTGTGTAGAAGTAGGTGAAGAGGAGGATGAGGATAGCGAAGACAAGGTTGTACCAGACTCGGTATTGTCCATGAAGGCCTGATGAAGCCACTGGTGCTGTCCCCTGTGCCCAGCTGAGGAGCGTGATGGGGAGCATCAGCGATCGTCTGCGCGAAGATGATCGGCATGACGTTAGCGGCATTGACCTTCAGAGGGATGTACCGCGAGCACCGCCGTACTCGCTTATTCCCCACGACACGCTTAGCGTACCGCACGGGCAATACGACGTGTCCCCTGTACCAGCAGGATAGCGCCGGCCATGACGAAGAGCAGGAAGACGATCCGAAGAGGAACCATACAAGTCCCCCGGCACCGCCGGAGGCACGTGACCCACTCCGTGAGTACAGCACTTGGGAGACGAGCGATCCTGATCGCGATGATCAGAGACACACCATTACCCAAGCCCTTGTCGCGATGATGGCGCTGCCGAGCCACAGGACGAAACATGCTGCAGCCACGACGACGATCGTATAGATATCGAACCAGGCCCTTCGGGGAGAGCACCCCAGCATTACGCAGCGTACGTCCAGGTTGACTCAGGTAAGCTCGAACCTCGATCAGAGCAGGGAGGAGCACAGCAGATAGCGTGTCCACTGGTCGATCTTTGCGGCGTCCACTCACCCTCCCGCTGTAGCTTCTGGATAGAAGGAATAGCGATGGCGGCGAGCTGCATGACGATGGATGCGAGACAGTAAGGCATGATCCTCATAGCGGAGATCGAGGCATTAGAGAACGCCCCCGAGAACATATCCAGGAGTGCCATCAGACTTTCGCTCGTCTGCTTATGCAGAGCGCTGAGCTGGTTAGGACGATCCCGATGACGATATACGACCCCAGGCGATAGATCAGGACGAAAATGAAGGTGGTGAGGATCCGCTGACGCAGCCCTCCACCTTCCATATGTTTTTCAGCGTCTCTATAAAGCGCATGAGCTACTAGAGTTTTACTGCACTGCCTCCCTGAGCGATGATAGCTGCTTCAGCAGACTTGGAGAAAGCGTTAGCTCCACTTCAAGCTTCCAGGCTGAGCGTACACATGTTACCAAGGATCTTGACTAGATCATTCTACCGATGAGACTGGCTTGAGGAGGTCAGCCTTAGCGACACGGGTGAGGCCCTCAGCCTCAGCTAGGCTCTGGAGCGTAGCGAGGCTGACAGGCATATTCGACACGATTGATATTCTGAAGCCGAACTTAGGCAGGCGGCGCTGGATGAGCATCTGCCCCTTCGAAGCCAATCTCTCTAGAATAGCCTGAGCGGCTCTTAGCCCCCTTTGTGACCACGAGTAGAAGTATCTCGAGACCAGAGCCTGACCACGACCGATGCGCTTGCGATGTCTTGACGGAGCCTCTGCGGGCTTCAAACCAGATAAATCCATCTTTTTCTGTCTTTCTTTATAGGGTGATTACTTCTACGACGCGCACCAGGTGCTTGACCTTCTCGACCATCCCATCGGATTCAGGCTGTCGTTATGCTCGACGATCTGATTGAGCTTCTTGAGCCTCGAGAGCCTGGAGCGTGAGCTTCTGAGTCTTAGGCCTTGATCTTGCTACGTACTTGTTGGATCTTATCGTTGACATTGTACTTACAGTCTAGTGGTGATGATTAGCCCTTGAATACCTTTTCGACGGAGATACCACGCTGACGAGCGACCATCAGAGTGCGAACGCATCTGAGTGAGTGCTTCGATAGTAGCCTTGACGAGGTTGTGGGGTTGAAGAGCCCTTGCTCTAGCCAGACGTCCGTGACACTGACACTCTCTAGGACGGCGCGCATAGCACCCCAGCCTTCACCCCAGTACCGGCAGAAGCGGGCTTGAGGAAGACACGAGCACCGCCGAATGAAGCGGACTGCTCATGAGGGATCGTACCTTGTGGAGAGGATCTGCTTGAGGTTGCGACGAGCAGCTGCGCCACCCTTCTGATAGCAGCGGATACTTCGCCAGCCTTACCGAGGCCGAAGCCGATAGGACCCTCTTCGTCACCAACGACGACGATGGCAGACGAAGGTGAAGGTGTGGCCCCTGGTCACCTTGGTGACACGGTTGATAGCTACGAGGCGTTCGACGAGCTTGTCCTTCTGCTCGGAGTCTCTATTCATCTTTGAGCGATTATCTGACATTGCGATAGACGGTATTAAAAGTTAAGACCTGCCGCACGTGCAGCATCCTGCGAGCTCCTTCACACGGCCGTGTAGAGGTAGCCATTACGGTCAAATACTACGGTGGACACTCCAGCAGCCTGAGCAGCCTTTAGCTACTTCAGTACCGACGAGTGCAGCGATCTCCTTCTTTCGTCCCTTCAGCCGTGAGCTTCAGAGAAGAGGCACTCAGCTAGGTGACGCCGTCGACATCATTGATCACCTGCGCACAGATCTGCTTTATTGCTTCGGAATACTGTCAGGCGAGGACGCTCTGCCGTACCGCTGATCTTGGCACGTACACGCGTCTTGATCTTCTGTCTTTGTTTCTTTCTGTGGCATGATTGCTTTATACGTTTATAGCGGTTTACTTACCTGCGCTCTACCAGACTTGCGACGAACCTCTTCACCTTCGAAGCGAATACCCTTACCCTTGTAAGGCTCTGGCATACGGAAGGAGCGGATCTTAGCGCAGACCTGACTGAGAGCTGCTTTGTCAGCGGGAGGAGAGGATGATCAGAGGGTTCTCGTTACGCTCTGTCTCTCGTCTCGACACGACTTCTTAGGCAGCTGAAGGTAGACATTGTGCGTGAAGCCGAGGGAGAGCTCGAGGACCTGACCCTGGTTAGTTAGCACGACATCCGACCCCTGACGAGTTCGAGGGTCTTAGAGAAGCCTTCGGAGACCCTGACGACCATATTGTGGATCAGGCACGGTAGAGACCATGCAGTGAGCGGTCTTCACGCTCGTCACTGCTACGACGTACGATGACCTCGGCGCCCTCACGGCCACCTCGATATCGAGCATCGATACTCTGAGAGAGTTCACCCTAGCGCCCTTTGACTGAGACGACGCCATCCTTCACGGACACCGTGATCCCTGCGGGATGCTTACTGCGCTTACCTATTCTGACATAGTTCTTGTACCTCCTTGCTTTAGTAGATGCAACATAGCACTTCGCCACCCACCTTGAGCTGCGAAGCCTCCTTATCGGTCATGACACCCTTCGAAGTAGAGAGGAGAGCGATACGAGACCATTGAGTACACGAGGTATCTCTACGATACCCTACATACTTACGAAGATCCCGGGAGAGACACGCTTAAGAGCCTTGAGTGCATTGACGCGGCCCGTACGGTCGTACTTCAGTGCCACCTTGATGCTCCCCTGAGGGCCATCTTCGACGAACTTGAAGTTGAGGATGTACCCTTGTCGAAGAGGATCTTCGATCTCTTTCTTTAGATTAGACGCGGGATCTCGACCACACGGTGGCCCGCCTTCACTGCATTACGCAGGCGCGCAGATAATCTGCACAGATCTCGTCATTAAATTGAGAATTAAATTGATCCGGACGTCCCGGACAATATTTAAACATACTGTTTGAGTGCCTTCTGCCATCTCATCTACCTCCCTCACGAGAGGGTATAGAGGCACAAAAGCATGCAAATTCTACGAACCATTTATGACCCTGCAACTTCCACAAGCATAGGCATATCGTATCAACTCAGACCACTACTAGATCAACACCTCCATGCTAGCTCCCAAGTAGCAGAAAAGCACGAGAGCAAAGAGGAAGAAATAGCCACTCACCCCTCAAGATCGCACCTACCCATCAAGCATCCTTAAGCGAAGCACCCAATCTTAAAGATGCCCGCCCCAGCTACATCGAAGTAGCTGAGGCGGGTAACCTATACAGAAAAGAATCGATCAGTCTTTTCCGTTAATGAAGGCGACACGATACCTGCTAGTAGAGAGCGTGCTAAAGAGTCCTGTGTCAAGCTTTATCCAAGTAAAGAGCCCATGCAGTGATCGCCAGAAATACGAGGAGCGAAAGAAACAGGCAAAGACCTGACCAAGCAGACGCCCCTGATGTCCCTGCTTTATTCTCTCGAGCAAGGAGATTCTACCTGACGCGCTACTTCATGTCTAAAGCTCCGCCTTCGTCCGTGATCCGTTGAAGCAAGTAGACCAGCCCTGATCAACTCTTGATACTTAGCCAGCTCATCGGCGGAGGGCATAGGATTATTATCACGACGATATGCTCTTCGCTGAGCGTCCTACAGCATCTGGTCGCTGGAGAGTAGATGGTACGCTTGACACTATTCTTGCCCATAGTTCATCCGTATCCTCTGCCAAGTCTCTACCCATATCACTCCTGACAGCCCGCCAGTCTCTCAGCCAGTCTCTCCCTGATCGCTCATAGTACGGTAGCCTCGACAAGCTTCTCCAGCCTCGATCCGGGATCCCTGTCTCACGCATGGGCGGATTGAATATGGAGGTGAACCTCTAAGAAAATACGCAGCCTACCACATAGTTAATCCATGATTGTATCATATACAAAGATAGCACTTTCCCCACATCTCTATAGACAAGACCTACTGAGATGAAAAAGCACCTTCCGAGGATACCCAACAAAACCCACTGTAGACTAAGTTTGAGTACCCCTCCCTCTATAATCACATCCGGCATCCCAAGGCTAACGAGATAGGGGTGACAGCGCCCTCGCGAGAGAGAGAGGCCAGATACGGGTGGAAGGCTACAGACGGAAGCCGCACTGACACTCACACGATCGGATACCCTTTATCCTTCAGCGTGCTTTCCCCAGCGGCTTTTCGTCCCCTCGACTCATACCTGACCACCAGGCACCTGACACCGACAGAGAGGCTAAGATAGCTTGACTCGACACCAGAAGACCCAACCAATGGTAGGGACCACTCTGTAGCTCTCTCGGAAGCCTCATACCAGTGAGAGATATCTTCGGCGGACACGCTCTAGGCTTCGAGCAAGATCCATCGAGGGAGAACAACCGAACCTAAGAGCCCAACATAATCCTCCCGTACGGAAGCTAGCCCCGACGATTCTCCAGAGAAGTAATGACGAGGACCAAACCCGTGCAGGAAGAAGCCCGAAGGTGAGCTTTATCCTCTTATCGATAGAGCAGGCAGAAGCCCGCACGAGCGCCCACACTGAAAAGTGCTGCCCAAGTGCTTAGTAGACACCATTAAACATACCCAGCTGAGGCCAGGTGGGCTTGCTACCTCCTGAGCCTTAGCGACATGGAGCGACAAAGGAGGAGCGCTCCTGCAGTAAATAGTTTTGTTTGCATACGCCTATCTTATTTGAGATCTGCACCCAGATCAATAGAAGACGCAGCCCAATCAGAAGAGAGGAGCTCACTTTGCCCAGCCCAAGTCTTTGAGATAAAGGTAAACAAAATGGCTGTTCATACATCGCCCCTGCCTGAAGCCGTCCTGAGCCCTCCTCTCAGAGGGCAAAATAAACCCACTGTAGGTCGTCTCGGCGATCTACTTGTAGGTCGTCGATGCGACCACTGTAGGTTTTTCGACGACCTACCGTAGGTCCTCGGGGTCCCCGAGTGCGCATTCTGAGCGGCTTTGGAGCACTGATTGAGCACCCAAAGTTCGCTCACTTGAGCCGAAGATGCTCCTCAGGAAGTGCCCAGATCAGCGTCTCCCTTCGCCATATCTTGTGTAAAGCAACAGTTTAGAAGACATGAATCTATCCTCCATCAAGCAGCTTCTCCCGATGAAGCACGGCAATTCCTTGACCTTTCGTCGTGGTCTGCTTGTCGCGCGCTACTGGCACCTAGAGATAGGAGCTCCAGTACACCTTCAGTAGTGGCAAGTCTTGGGCTTATGACCCGCCAGCTCCCACGACTTCCCATCTACAAGTCCGCGAGCAGCTATGTATGAGCAGGACAGCATCCGTCAGGAGACGCTCCCTGTATATACCTACGACGCCGACCTACTCTCGCAAGCTCAACCAGCTCCACGATAGCTATGAGAAGCGTCACCACGACGATCCCCCGAGCCTCACACCTCTAGGAGGAACTCGCAGTACTACACCAATGGGATCATCCAAGCGGCTAATCTCAGTCTGCTCAAGGAGCAGGGCGATGCTGGAGGTCAACTCTCCGGGGCAGACCACGTCCCATCACACGGAAGCCCATCACCCAGTTCTACAGCCCGAAGGAGGTCTATGACCTGATTCCGAGCACGCAACCAAGGGCGGACTTCAGCGGATGAACTGTGCGAAGATGAGCTCACGCCTCCCCACTGAGGACAACGTCCGCTACGACAAGGAATATTCATCGAAGCTACTCAACGACGCCCCTCGGTCACCTATCCTCTCGTCGGGACTTGTACAGCAGGGGCGAGCGAATCATCGACCGAGGCGAGATCGTCACCCTATATATATACTGCATCTGCTCGCTACGCATCGAGCAGATCGAGCGTATAGCGAGACACAGGTCTCTCAATCTCGGCCTCTGCCTTCTGCGCCTACTCTTCGGCGTGTGCCAGCCACCTACCTTCACTCTTCGCCAGAGCTCTCCACCACCCGAAGAACCTACTTCTACTGGTACTCATGGTGAGCTTCATCGCCTGACGGAGCTTCAGGCCAGTACGGCCCTCCTGATACAGGTCATCCCGCACGTGATGTCTCCTACTGCTCCTACGCATCTTCTTTCTCGGGAGTCATCTGGCGCCCAACGCCCACCTCATCACAATCCTCATAGCGGCAGTACCTCGTCCCAGCAGAGTCTCCCTCGCCCTCACCCTCATCCAGGTGGCGCGGCTTCACAGCGCTCTTTCTCCCTGCAGAGCCTCACCTCACGTGGACGAGATCATCACGGGCAGCCCTCATCGTACCCGATTCACATCGGCGCCTCGGATGGTCATCCAGCTGATCCCACGAGCATCCGATCACTTCGGGACCACTGGATCCAGCTCCTACTACGCGATCAACCCTGATCTTTCCTGATGTTTCCTCATCATCCCGGCCTCTCTGTCATCGAGCGGATCTGCACTCACGTATCTAATATCCGTCTGGTCGAACTCAGCGACATGAACATGCCCTCCTACAGAGCTCTCCCTGAGATCGCTGCGGGGACCCTTCCAGCACCCATGCATGCATCGAGTCCGTTTGCCGCAGGAGAAGATCGTGAGCGACACACAGCCTTCCGTACGCACAGGCGCTATACCACGACATCGGCAAGATGCTCCATCCTGAGTTCTTCACCGAGAACTCTCCCGTGAGCAACTCCCATGCATACCCACCAAGAGCGCGCGGAGGACTCGTCCGCCGCGCGTCACCGACGTGGATCGACATCACACAGAAGCCACGACCCTGATCCCTGTCATCGAGTTCCATCCGCACACATCACGGACGGAGCACTCACCTGGCCACTTTACAATTCGTATGCTAATGAGCACCCCTGACGAAGAGGTAGATCCGCGAGCCTTTCACCTCACCCCGGACCCAACCCCAGCACCCGTGAGCAAGGATCCTCGCGCTCGCAGATGAGCGTCGTCGAGGCGCGTCGCAGTCTCAGTCCGGCGAAGACAGTCGAAGAGGGTGTCCGGCCTTATCAATAAGATCGTCGACAGCATCGTGGGCTGAAGGACCTCAACGACACCTCTTACCTTCCACGACATCGCTGAGACCAAGGAAGTCTTCTATCTCAAGTTGAAGACGATGTACCATGCTCGTATCGCCTCACGGACAAGAAGAAGTAAGTTTCCTCAACATGCGATCCCATCTTCCTCATAGGTTTGGCGGGCTCGGGCAAGAGTACACCAGCCGACATCTAGCCGATCATCTTGCTTTCCGCGATAGACACCGCTGACGTCTCTCACCGAGACTAGATAGTTCAGGGTGCCAATCACCGATATCTTCGCTCGGTATGGCGAGGAGACTCAGGGCAGGGAGCGTATGGCGATCGAAGAACTTTATGAGTCACGCCCGAGATCGATCTTCGTCACCGAGGCCCTCAGGACATGATGGATCCTCCACACGAAGCCGGCCACACATCTATCTCCTGAGGGTCAGCTGTGCTCGCCTCCCGCCCAGAGCTCCTGTAAGCGTGCACCCGGCCTCAACCATCCGAGTAGCAAGAGGAGACGAACCACTGACTTGCCGGGCAGGAGCCCCAGAGCGCCGAGCGCCGATTCATAGCCGAGTTTATGCGGTTCACGACATCGACGAGGTCGACACCGCAGCTGGGCGAGCGCCTACTAGCAGAGGAGATCGCCTGTAGCCTGACCTCGGGTAAACACCCTTCTGCACCCCTCCTCCTCCCATCCGGGATAGCGAAGATGTCAGAGAAACAGTCTACGCTTCTCGGCGCCTTCCTTGTAGTAAGTGATCTGACAGATTCAAACCCAACCTTCTGATCCGTAGTCAGATGCTCTATTCAGTTGAACTACAGAGCAATCACATCCTTCCGATCTAAATCTAAGTGACCCGATGATTCAAAACCTGAACCTTCTGATCCGTAGTCAGACTATATTCAGTTAAGCTACGATTCTAGCCAAGAGGTGCTCGGACGATTTCGTTGCAAAAGTATGCTTTTTTCATCAGGCCAAATGCCGAGCAAGGACGGCAGTAAAAGGCGAGAATTATGATGATTTCCTGCTCGTCGATATGCTCTAGGGAAGGAAAAAGGTAAGGAGAAACGCCTCAACTAACCATCACATTTTACGTATAACCCATAAACGGGGAGTGCCTGCATAGAGCTCTATTGACCACCTTCGAAGGTTGTACAAAACCTACATGCACGTTCTGCGACTCACCGTAATGCAAGTGAAACCTACTGTAGGTTTTTTTTCGGATGACCTACCATAGGTCGCTAATGAGGGTCTTCCCAGCCCCTATCCTAGCGGGATAGGAGCGGTGTATGGATCGCCCTGATCGTGCAACCGTCATTTCACGATAAGAGAGAGAAAGGAGGGAAGCAACAGCCCCACCTCAGATCCTTTCCCTCAAGGACACAACGCCCAGAAGGGGCTAGCTCCTAGTCTCCTACTTCTGGAGAATCGAAGATATAGAGGAAATGAGCATTGGGGAGAGAGGCCTAGGGTGGAAGGATCAGGAGGCACGATTTGGGGGGAAGGCGGGAGGACAGGGACGGATATAGAGCGAGAGCAGATCATCTATCGTGATCTACCTCGATGGTGGTCAGCATCATCAGCTGGCAGAGGGAACATTTGCCAAATCTGCTAATTCTTAGCTTGAAGGCTAATGCTCACCAACTGAGCTACTCACCTTTAATAAAGAACGCTTGGTGGGCAGTGATGGATTCTGAACCAATTGAAGGCGTAAGTCAGCTGAGTTACAGTCAGCCCCATTTGGCCACTCTAACCGCCTATTCCGTTTCTTTGCAGCAAAGGTACGAACTATTTGTGAACTGTGCAAATGGGACGGCACATTTTGAGTGCTGTCTCTGCTGCTTCGGCCTCTTATTTCCAGGCGTCGCCCGCATGCTCCTCTGCCTGCTCGATCGTCTCAGTGGTCAGACGCCGAAGATGATGAAAGCAGGATCTTCAGCCCTGGTACAGAGTGTCGCATTAGCTGGGAGAGTCCGGTCACCTCGACAGATGTAGTCGAAGTGGGCGCATTCCACGGACAATACAGCTGATGGCGATGACGCCGGCATTCACCGTGATCCTTTGAGCAACGTAAAGAAGACCACCAGCTCGAAGGCACCCGGGCAATATCGGAAGATTGTCACCTTTGGGTCTGCTGACGGCGAAGCACTCTGAGTGCCTCCAGCAGAGGTTCGGTGATACATATCTTCCACTCCGCCAGCGATATTTGCAGCAGGCCTTCGCCCGGAGGGGCCCTCGCTGTGGTAGGTGGAGAGATATGTCGATGGTCGACATACAATCTGCAGAGGTTGGGAAGATTACTACCCTGAGTCGCCTGAGCACGCACCAGGTTCGTTTCACCGTCTCAGCTCAGGAGTGTAAGTACTCTGTCTCACCTCGTTAAATGATGATTCAGTTTTGCTACTTCGTTTCAAGCCTTTACAGACGCACCGCCTTGATGAGGCAACTGGGGCAGATGGCTTTACTGTTAGCCTGCTTGAAGCAGCCGTCCTCAGGTTTTCACAGCATCGTCGAGCTTGCCGAGCTGGACACAGTAGTCGCCGATGACATGCCGATCGAAGGAGCGACGGTTGCCTGTCGGAGGAGTCTCTGAGCCTGCAAGCGCTTCTGGTACTTCCCCATATCAGAGGCAGCCTGCAGGTGGCGTGGAGCGAGGTTCGCCGCATCGGTGCCCGAGAAGTTCTTAGCGATCGCCCGAAGCCTGCGAGCCAAAGCAATCTTGACCCTGAGGCGCGGCTGTCCTGACCGGCGCTGGCTATCTTCGCGACGAACATCCGTGCAGCCTCTCACCTTAGATCGTCAGCGATGGTGCAAGGAAGAAGCCTACATGATGACTAGAATACGCGATGATGATCTTTCCTGCTGACGCTCGAAGAAGAGTTCACCCTATGCCCGTCTGTCGATCAAACTAGGCATCGTGCCCCACGATGCCTTGATGTGCCATAATGCATGCATCTATTTTACAGCGTCTCTATTCAATCTAGTAAAGGAAGATACGATTTCGAGGAACCATGGCAATCCCTCCTCAGCGGACTGAAGGAAGGAGAGCGCCAGCCTGATAGCCCGCCCCATCTCTGAGGCACGAACCACGGGGCACAAGGCTGTGAAGCGCCCACAGCTGAGGCTGCTGTCATGGATTCTCGAAAATCAGACCACCACAGCCTGCAGCATAAACAGAGGCTTTCGAGAGTCTTCAAACGACCTACGGCAGGGTCGTCGAAAACCCACAGTAGGTTTCACTGCGACCCACGGTAGGTCGCCTCGACGACCTGGGTTGTGCAGGTCGTCTGACGAGGGTACAGAGAGTCTCCCTCATGAGTCGCTTGATAGACGACCTCATGAGGGGTTCAACTTGGCCTGCAGAGGGTGGATGATTTCGCCCCAGAAGCGCAGCCCCCACCCCGTAGAAGGAGGCATTCTTTCACTTCAGCCAGTTTTCTTATAGATATTGGTAAGACCGATTGAGCCATGTACGTAGAAGCTACTCAGCGAAAGAGCGACCGAGGCATTCACGCCCGTTTCGAAGCGACGGAAGCCTCACCCGAGGTTCTGGTACATCGTCGAGATGAGGATTCGCTGGAGATCCTGTAGAGAAGTGGAGGCTAGCTTGACGGAGATAGCGACTACACTGCCTGCCCAGCACGCGCACGAGGCTGACGGGGCACGCTGAGGTATGTTAGAGGTAGCTATCAACAATGACCCCATCATTCTGCTGAAGGCAAGACCAAGGAAGTAGAGCGGCCGAGCAGGCCGAACTCACAGCACCCAGTACACGGAAGCCCGAGCGCATCTTTGTAGTCCTTGACGGAGAGTCCGCATTATTGTTGATAATAAAACAGAAGCACCACCAACACGTGGATGGATGTCCTGTGCCTGTACTTCCTGAGTCGCGCTCACACTGAGGAGGGCGATCGGGCACAGACGAACTTTCATGATCATGTTGTTTTGAGTTGTTGATTCTGTGAGAAGAGTTTGCGTTAGAGCAGGTAACTTGCATATAATGAGATAACGCTACGGGAGACGTTCTGGTATCATCCCTGTACTGAGGGTGAGGCCCTGTCTCTTCAGCGACGGAGCGACTACGCGGAAAATTCCTTAATTTATACTCTCACCGAAGGCGCGGTCTCTGATCGAGCTTTGCGTAAGGCTTACGTTCGAATCAGCCACCTGCCGAGCGCTTGAGCCCTGCGCCCCGAGCTCGGAGCCCAGTACGGCGTAGTCCACTTATGGCTGCCGACGCCCATCGACTTTCGGTAGCTACTTCATCAGAGCGAATCACCTCCCTGAGCGTCAGTTCTTCATCTCTCGAAGAAGCAGAAGCGAGGTATATTTATCTGTTGATCTTCACACGTCCGGGGACGCACTTGTTGATGAGTTCGATGAGCTGTTAAAATATTCAACATTTCAGTTGATGAAGAGACGCTTCATCCCTTCTTCATTACAGCATTACGCTTGTCTCGCTTTCATCTCCTTGGGTCTGCTGGGAGACGTCCCTGTCGGCCCTCGATCACCTCACCTCGTAGTAGTCCAGCAGGCGACGGTGCTCGAGGATATAAGATTTCATGCACCAGCCTTCACGGTCGAACCAGCCGAGCTAAGCGCACCAGATCGGCAGGACCGGTCGAGGTCGTGTCGTCCGTCAGCCCCACCCGCTCGATACGATCATTAGGGCGGGAAGAGCTGCTTCTGGCAGATCTCAGTTCTTGAGGGTAGCTGCTGCTCGATCGGCGCAGGGAGATAGTCTGATATCACGTGAGGCGTCCACGCTCACGGCTATGACAGATAGCGATGGAGATACCCAGCTTACCAGCACGGGCAGCACCCGCCACTGGGTGGTGGGTAGCTCTATATCGTCGGGCAGACCATAGTGATGACGTGTCAGGTCATCGACATCCAGCCCACGAGCACACGTCGGTGGCGACGAGGAGCCAGATTGCGAATGCGGAACTCTGTACCACATAGTCACGCTGTTTCCAGGAGCAGCCATATGCAGGGTATCGGCATTGTAGCCACTGGCTTGATGAGTTGTCATATTCCCGGTGCTCCCTGTGGGTACGGTAGAAGATGATCCTCAAGTAGATATCAGGTAGTAGTCGGCGATAGCCCAGGCAGCATACTTAAAGCGAGCGGAGATGACATAGTAGTAGTGACGGATGTCTTGCTGTTTTCTGTTCTCGCCCACGATGATCTCGGCCTGTGCATGTAGGAGTGTAAAGGACAGAGCTGATCTCTCGGGGCAAGGTGGCGTGAAGAGTAGGAGGTGTAGCTCACGTGAGGCACCTGCGAGAGATCGCCTGCAGACTCTCGAGAAGCCCATAGTGAGCATCTGTCGGCTTCCGTCGAGTACCGCCCTGATGGAGTGTCAGACTAGCAGCACTGCCCATGAGGTCTATGAGGCGACTGGGGGTAGCTGATGATGACCCCACGACGGTGGGTGCGATTCAGTTTATAGAGAGCCCTTAAGACGGGGAGGATACGCACTGAAGGCAGTACTTTGCTGTGGCGGTGAGATTGTCGGTTACATCAGGTACACACCATTGCAGTGGGATGAGCACGAGGGCTATCGGGCACCTGCCGCTCCACCCCGAGGAGCTGAGGCTTCTTGCTTTCATGTTCGTGGTGAGGAGGCGGCGGTCTTCCGTCCCGTCTGGTGCTAGGGCGATGAGGTCAATAGGTTCGGGCTTTAGAGGTAGGATCAGCAGCTTCCTGCATTGGCATGGTTGCTGATAGCCGAGTTCGTTACGGCACGGCAGATAGGGCACGACCCCCACTGAATGTCATCTAATGTACTTTGCTTCACCCCAGCCCTTGCGAGGTGAGGCGGGCACCCGCTGAAGTCCATCAGACCGACCCCAGCGCGCTACCATGAACAGAAAGGATGAGTCTCTGCCTCACGCCCCTCCCAGACGCACCGAGGATACTTTGACGAGACTACAGGACCAGCTACTGTCTCGGGAGGATGAGCTCGCCTTTATCTCCGGAGGTAGCCTGCAGGCGGAGCGAATAGTCCTGATAGGTGGGGCCGATGCGCTGCATCACACCACCACGAGGAGTCACCCAGCACCGTCATCACGGTCGTGCTGGTCGTCGGGGTAAGCTCCTGCGGGACTTCTGGAGATTCTGCCCCGTGGAGGGGGTGACCTCAAGCTCTGGAGAGGGCCCCATGCTGTCAGATCAGGATGAAGGGAGCGTAGGATACAGGCGCGTCGAGCGATGTTTCTATAACCCGCGTGTCTGCCCAACGCTGACCGGGCACCGTGTCATCGTTGCACCATCCGTATCACCGTGCTGCGCTTCGCTGGGGTGTGCAGGGAAGTAAGCGGGCGTACCTGTGGAGCTGGAAGGTCGCATAGATGTTAAAGTGATCTGTCCAGCCTTCATCCCCTTGAGGTGTGATGAGACGCCCTTCTGATGGATGCGATCCAATCAAGAGATAGCTGCTTGGGTAGTCGTTGGCAGTGGGGATGAGCGGAGTGTACGGACCTCGGCGGCGAGGATCTCCGGGATGGTATATTGCTTAGACATGTCGTTGAGGGCAAAACGTTTTCTGCACAAAGAGATACACTATTCCGACGCGAGAGCATCTCTGGCGAGCTTAGCTTGAGGATAAGGCGCTCATCTGCTGCGGGACGGCCTCTCAGCAAGTGAAAAAAGTGTAACCTTATGAGAAGCTCTGACGAAAATACTTCTCGCGTGTCGCGAGAACGAGGTATTTCTCCAGCCTTTCCTCGCCACCACAAGAGGATCAAACGACCCTACGGTAGTCGAGATTCACGGTAGGTCGCAGTGAAACTCATCAGGTTTTTTCGACGACCTACCGGGGTCCTTTGGGGCTCAGCTCATATCAGCGGGGCAGATCTTCTCTATTTTGGTGTAGGGTCTTCCGAGCTCGGAGCTATGAATGCCGAGGATGCACCAACTTTGGGCACAGAGCAAACAGTGTGCACTTACACAGACAGCATACAAGCGATGAACCAACTATTCATTCTCGGAGGAGGTATATTCTCTGCCCCTCGGCGGGTTTCGTGGTGCTGCATGACGTCATCCAGATAGCCGCCCTGATCATTGCCTTCCTTCCGTGAGGCGTGGCGCTTAGTCTGTGATCGAGAGCCTCTTCGGCGGAGGTGACGGCAGAGCATCGGGGCTGGGCTTCATCATCCGCTGATCCTTGCCTTAGTTTGGCGGCGGTATCCGCACAGGGAGCTGGTTCGTTCGTCACCGCGTGACGTTCTCTCGTCCTCGGGATGATCATCAGCTCGCTCTGGGCCCGCTCGCGGGGGTTCACCTCGCTGGCTGTCTGCTCACTTGAGTGATCTCCCAGAGCCCCACGTTTGCCACGCCTTCTGCCCGCGTTGAGTTCCTGGGCCTATCCTCGGCTCATCAGTTCGGTCGGCGACATCCGTCGTGTGAAGACCAGATCCTCTTCGGTGGGGACGAAGCTCGGGATCAACGCAGACTCCCGAACCCGTGCTCCCCCGCCACACCTGCACCCAGAACCCAGCAAGACCTCAGACTGACAGCGCCCGAGGCTACAGCCCAGGCACCCGTCACTGCGGCAAAGAGGCACCGGCCTCTCGCTCGCAAGCCTTCGACGCCGCTTCTCGGTACACCTCTAAGCCTGCCCGCAAGTGATCGACCCTATAGCCCTCATCCACCGACACTACCAGCCCGAGTGACATCGAGCGTCTCGGCCTGCACCTCCGGGCGTCACCGCCTAAGCTCAGAGCCCTCGACGCCCAGCGGGAGATAGAGCTCGACCACGCAGCCTTCGTCGCTGAGGGTTCCAAGACATCCACGACATCGGGATCTTTCACACCAATGCGTTCCTGACATCTACTGCACGGGCGAGGCACCCTACATCCTACACGGCTTCCTCCGGGGCAGAACTCCTACGTAGCCTTAGCCGCTACATGTGCACGTAGCCGTGAGCGACATACCGGTAGCGGTCTCACCCCGAGAGATCCAGAGCGAGCATCCCTTCCCCTCTGATCACGACGGCAACGGATGAATCACGATACGGTCGAACCAACGCAGGGCTCAACCATCGCACCCTGAGACCTTCGAGGCGAGATCTCCATCCCGAAGCTGTCATCGACGGAGTCAGTTCCTCAAGCTGAAGGGACACTGTCGAGGCTATGAGTCCACGCTTTGCCTACTGAGGCGGTGCTGACCTGCGAGCTCCTGCTCACGTAGACCCTTTCGTGTCACCTATAGCCGAACCAGGCCTCGAGGCGACACCGCTACCAACACCTCAAGCCTGCTGCTGTCGAGCACCGGTGCAGAAGTTCGCGCACCCTCTTCATCAGCAGAAGGCGAACTAGTCCACCAATCGACACTCCGCAACGGTGCCTACATCGGCCGAGTGGAAGGAAGACATAGCTCCGCCGCACCAGCTGGAAGAGGGGCGCGACATCTCACCGGAGATGCCGGGGCGCCAGCTTCTCAGGGTAGGTAAGAGGCTGTAGCCTTAGGCGAAGGGTCGCTTTACCTTTAGTGGTAGTGCGGCATAAGCACAGAAGTAGTGATAGCTGGCCGTGTGAGCAGTGCCTTACTTCGCTGTAGTGACAGGCGCCTCTTACCCTGGAGAGCTGGTGAGATGCTCAGACAGCCATCGGTCCAGTTTGGTGTGCGCGGCGTGCCGCTCCACTCTCTATCGCAGCCCGAGCTACAGCCGTAGAGACTTTCCGAACCTTGATGAGGCGATGGTCGACGGGCTTAAGGGACAGAAAGTACTCAGGGCCAAAAGGTGAGTTCATGGCTCCATACGCCTGACGCACGTAGTCGGGGACTGGTTGGCGGCAGCGCTGCTATGGCACGAGTGGCGGCAAGCTCCATCTCCAGTGATCGCTGTGGTACATGAGTAGTCGAGTGCTCTACGGAAGATATAGAGGAAGGCAAGCGACATTGTTGATCTGATTGTAATCCGTTCGCTGCGCTCATAAGAACTTCGACAGCGGCCTTTGCTTCCTCGTGCGATAAGCTGGAGAGTTTGGCTAAATCGCGAAGCGACGATTGGCTGATCAGCGCAGCTGTCTCACCATCTCCCTGTGACCATACCTCGCTAGCCGATAGTCCGACGAACATCTGGTGCACGACGAGCGCTTCGAAGTGTCGTGGGTCCTTCGTCGGTAGTAAGCGAATTCGCCTCATCTCGTTGAGGTCGGTGCGGGAAGCTACGGATGACCCTTCGAGGTCCGTCATCACGATATGCTCTCGTGCTTAGCGCCCAGTTGCGGTAGAGACGAGCACATAGCATTTACATCCGCTGCCACCTGCACCCGATCACGCGACTACGTACATCTATGACCTTACTCCGCTGGCTCTAGAAGGCATTCACCAGGCCAGCACTCGAGATGATGGGCC
>BNJU01003190.1_pt1 | contig 70748 bp, 110 predicted proteins | sample 8539281 | NCBI WGS metagenome assembly BNJU01 (sample SAMD00202456, study PRJDB9452) | human saliva metagenome | isolation source: human saliva | place: Japan | reverse complement strand
GAAATACTCCCAAAACTTCGCAAGCACGTCGTGTTTACAGAAGTTAAATAAAGGGTTCACTACGAATCAATACAGAAGAAAAAAACGCTGATTTCATGCGTTTTTCTTTTGTTTAATTCAGTACATCGCAATATATATCATTCAAATCACTACCTTTTTCACTACCTTTTATGAAATAAGAAATTGATTCGTTCTTTTGATTTCTAAAACGATAAAAACACCCTTAATGCTAACTGTCTTACACTTGTAACATTACTTTGATATAATAGAAATGGAGGTAAGCAAATGAAAAGATTTATCACATTACTTTTTAGTGTCTCTATCTACAATTCTATTAGTTGCTTGTTCTAACAAATCAAGCAATTCTTTTAGATGGCGAATACTACTGGATAAACGAAAGTAGAAATGAAGTCGCCTTTTACCATTTCAGGTAACAAAGGAAATATCAATAAAGGGGAGGCTGATGCCTTTTACAATTGATAAAGATAGTTCAACAATCGAACTGACTGGTTCTAATATCATAAACCGAAAAGAGAATTATACCTTCAAGGATGGCGTATTCACTGTAGATATCTCAGGAACGAGGCAGGACTATTACAAAAAGGATAGTGAAAGCTTATAAAAAAGCATTGAAGAAATACGGCAACAAGTAAAACTCTCAAACTATTCGTTGTTCTTTATACAATAAAAACGCTTTGATTGAAGCGTTTTTGTTGTCCCATTAACAGAGGGAAATTCGGCATAATTTATTTTTTTAGTGCTTTTTAGGCTATATTTTTGATCATTTGAGGGAATCAACATTGTTTTTGAATATTCATCTGATAAGATAGGAGTATGAAAAATTTAAAAGAAGATAACATTCAAAAATCCTTATGGCACATCAAACGACATTGCGAGAATATAGAGAAAAATACTGATGTTCTTAGAAGAAAAATCGAACTCCTCCATCTGAAGGAAAGTGTCGAGATACTAAAGAGAGTTTTTAACGATGAAAAACCCTATCCGAATTTGGATAGGGAGGAAGTGTTTTGAAAGAAATCTGAGCATTAAATCAGTATTCAGACTAATAAATGATATGCCATTCCAAATAGCACACAGAAACTCTATTTATCGCCTGTTTTAGATGGCTTTAACAGTGAAATTATTGCTTATCATCTTTCTACTTCGCCCAACTTAGAACAAGTAAAAACAATGTTGGAACAGGCCTTTACTGAGAAATATTATGAGAATACGATTCTCCATAGTGATCAGGGCTGGCAATACCAACACGATTCTTATCATCGGTTCCTAGAGAGTAAGGGAATTCAGCCATCCATGTCACGCAAGGGCAACAGCCCAGACAATGGTATGATGGAGTCCTTCTTTGGTATTTTGAAATCGGAAATGTTTTATGGTTATGAGAAGCACTTTAGATCTTTAGAGGACCTTGAACAAGCTATTGTAAACTATATTGATTATTACAACAACAAACGAATTAAGGTAAAACTAAAAAGGACTTAGCCCTGTGCAATACAGAACTAAATCCTTTTGGATAAATTAATTGTCTAACTTTTTGGGGTCAGTACAGCAGGTACTTTTTTTAATCAATCTTTCTAATTTCTTCTAAATGAGCATTTAAAAAATCAGCGATTGGCTGAATTATAGCTCTTGCTAATAATACCGGCACAGCATTACCAATTTGCTTATAGACTTTATCTATTTGCGCATTTCTCGAAATTTCTCCCTCGACTTACCTAATGGTGAGCCTGAGCTAAACTCAAACCAATCAGGAAAAGTTTGAATTCGTGCTATCTCTTTTATGGATAAACGTCTATTTTTACCATTAAATTTCCACCGTTTCCGCCCATCTTCTTTATCGATATACTGAGTCATCGGACTACCGCCTGGATGTTGGGGTGCTTGACGCCCACTAGCTTGTATAGTAAAACTCTGTTCTTCCCATGATTTTTTTCGATTACGAGACATATAGATGGTGCTATATGAACCTTCAAAGTACTCTCCTGGGTTATTCTCTAAATCACCAATAGCATCTCTCAATGTTACCCAAGGAATCTTTTCAGATATTAAATCAATTTCTGTTGGATTTCCATGAGTTGGAAACGGTAGTTCATAACGATAGCCAAACCTTTCCTCAATTTTTTTCTTATGAACGCCAACCAAGAATACACGTTCTCTAGATTGTGGTACCCCATAATCTCTCGCATTAACTAAGTGAGCTGAAACTGTATAACCAGCACTAGAGAAGTCCTCAATAATTTGCTTTAAGACCTCTCCTTTACCTAGAGTCATCATCCCTTTCACATTTTCAGCAACAAAGAATAATGGTTGAGTTTGGATCAACTCACGAATAAAATGAATATACAGGAAATTTCTCTCATCATCAATCAACCTAGGACCAGCTTCACTGAACCCAGGGCAAGGAAAACCACCAATTGTCAAATCATTTTTAGGAAAATGAGCGACCTTTCTGATATCTTTTTGATGTTGAATAATATTTGAGCTAAAAATTGTTTTTTTGTAAGTTTCATTTGCTTCAACAAACATATCATTCGTGTAGATAGTATGAAATAAACCATTTTCTCTAATAGCTTGAAACTTTTTATTATCTCTTAAAAGCTTCTAAAGCTTCAACAACACCAATTTTAGTTGATAAACCTGCCACCTCAGCTCCTAAATCCAATCCACCAGCTCCTGAAAAATAGTGACACAACATTAATTTTATCATCTCGAAAGTCAGCATTTTGTATTAAGTTATAATCAGCTGAATCTTCGATAATTTTATTTGTTTCTTCTTCAATCTTTTGCATCAACACATTCTTAACTTCATCGCTAGTCAAGTTTGGAGCTGGTTTGAATTTTCCCTAGATCTTTTTGATCATCTTTAATGATAATTTCTTCCATTAATATTATTTTCTTTCTATAGATTTTTTTGGAAACTATATACCTGTTTACACAACCGCAAAGTTGCGTTGTGAAATTTACAAACTCTCTGTTCAGAGACGCTACATATTGTGATTGGTGTAAACTGATATATAATTCCTTTATTTTTTTAATATCATATCAGATTTCTGTCAAAAAAGTACAGCAGAAACTACTTGTTCACAACTCTTATCAAAATACTAATGTAAATTTCACATTGTGCAATTTTAGATAACTTCTAATCTTGATTTGTATATCTAAATCAATATGGTATTTGGATAGTTAGCAAGCTGTTAGGTATCTGAATAGGTTGCGAATCAAATTTTAAACTAGTTTCTACTAAGCTAGCTGCTGAGTGTAAACGTAAAGCCTACTGTCCAGTTATGATTCATTTCTATAATTAGCGTATTAGTACTTTTGACTCCCATTTATATTTACTTTCCATGACTTACTTATAAAATTAGTTGGCAGAGGTACAAAAGGAACTGCCCCTCCTATCCCTAAATCTCCGTGTAGATTATAACAGTATATTGTAACTACTCTATGATTCCTATCCATTACAAATTTATAGAAATCTTTTCTTCCAGCCAAGTACTCCATAAATCTAGTAGCTAAATCTGAATGTTCTTCATCTAATTGGTTGAATTCATTCAAGAAAGTATTTAACAATGGTATATAAACGTCCTGCTCTTTACTAATTCCATAATTAGGCAAGTCTCTCCAATTCACACCACCATTTCGATAGGTTTGGAGCATTTGAAAGATAGGTTGCACATTTTGCCAGTAATTTTTGTGAAACAGGGATACCCTGCCCACTCGTTACCAAAAATCTATACGATTAGATAACCGTTGATGTTTCAATGCTTGATGATTATGTTTACAAGAAATACCAATTTCCCAGTCATCCTTAGTTAATATTACATCTCTGACATCTCCTATTTCTCCGTAAGAATCTGGAGCGATTCTGATAATAAGATTATTAGTCATATCTTGTAAATTTTTCCAAATTAAAAAACTTCTAAAGTGCAGACATTGCAGCACTCATCAAATTATTTTTTTATCATTTTACCCCAAGTGCGTCAAAACTAGATTTAACATTTTGAAAAATATATATCATTCACAATTTGGACTTGACCACCTTGGTGATTAACGTGGATATAAAAACTCATTGCAGTAGCATATTCAAAGGCTTTACCTGTAGACATTATTGTTCTCCTTTCAACTTCCCTAAATATTTACGTTTTTGATGTTTCAACTATATGCCTCTTACTTCAGGTCAACAAATAGCTGAGCAATCGAAATATTAAATCCATTAGCTATTTTTTTCAATATTTTTTTCAATGAAATATTTCGTTTGCCAGACTCTACTGAAGCGAAATATGTTCTATCCATTCCTATCTTAAGTGCAAACTTTTTCCTGACTTAGACCAGTTGTCATTCGTAATTCTTTAACTCTTTTTCCAAATTCAATTTGTATCATCTAGACATTACTCACTTTGATAAAATCTTTTATTATATATTCTAAACAATTATGCTTATTTTAGCAACGGATTATGAGCAACAAAAAAGAAGAGCGATCACTCTTCTCATGTATTTTATACTAATTATTTAGTCCGGAATAATGATATCTCCTAATCGGTCCACTTTCTTTTACTGATCCCAATCTCAAAAATAAAAATAATGATCCCTGCCATCCTTGGCGTTCTCTTTATTCAACTTGAAGTAGTTCTTCTGATTCATTGCCATTGTCCTAAGGATATCATCAATCAGAAAAGTTAAGGGTACGCTCATTGCTGAATACTTCTGGAAGTCTTCTTCGAATCGGATATAGTCTTCTGAGAAATAATCCATCTGCAATTTATTTTCATAGAGTTCTTTTCTACTCATAGCTAACCTCTTCTAATAACTGGATGCTCAAGAAGTCCTCCACTTGAATCAATCGATATCCTTCATAAGTCTTGAGGGATACTTCTTTTGCTGAAATTTCTCTAACTTCGCCAATCAAAATTACTTTTTGAGTTTTTTTGTTTGACTATAAAGCAACCCTTTAAATTCCCAACATAAAGCTGAGAAAGTAACAATAATTTTTCTGTTCTGTTCAAGTCACTAGTTAGATCGACACGATATTTCTCTTCTCCTAGTGATGTGGTATGTTCAGATAAAAAGAAGCCCATCCACTTTTGCATACCTGAGTCTTGATATTCTCGGGCAGACTGGTAGGGCAAATAGGAACGATCAATCATTTTAAACCATCTAGTCCACCAGCAGAATGACCTCCGATTAGTTTACTTCTAACAATGCTTCTTGATGCTGATTCAAGGGCATTGGCTTTTAAAAGTGAAGTGAACCCAAACTGATCTCGGATGCTGTCAATCGCTGATTGGAGCCTTTCTTCTTTTTCTATTTTTTCAACATCATCAAATAAAGAAACTAGTCCAAACGATTCATCCACTAGACCTGAATAGTTGACGGCAACGTTCCTTACGGCACCTGAACTGTATTTCTGATGAAATAACTGTAAAACCACATTAGTTAGCGTGTCCGTATGATTAGTTGGTTCGATCTTTTTTTGTGTTGATTGATTTTTTTATTTTCCTGTTTGGAATAGCCTACATGAATAGAGACAACCGTTGTTTTCTTACCCGCTCGTCTAAGACGAATAGCAACCTGCTCTGCCATCTCTCGAAGGACAATCTCGATATCCCGTTGCTTGATATAATCCCTTGGCAAGACTTGGGAGTTCCCTAATCCTGTGCTCTTTGGTTTATATGGATTATTAACATTGCTTTCATCTACTCCATTTGCGTAAAACCAGAGACGTAGCCCTACTACTCCTAAAGACTTTTTTAATAAGTCGGGATTGCTATTAGCAAGTTCCTTGATAGAAAAGATTTCCAAGTCATTTAATCTCTTTTCCATACGATGACCAATCCCCCAAAAATCCGTCATATTAGGAATTGCCCAAACCTTGCTTTCAACGTCTTCATAAGACCAATTAGCACGCATGGTGGGCACTTTCTTAGCTTCATTGTCTAAGGCTAGCTTAGCAAGCAATGGATTACTATTTGACATACCAACGGTTGAGTAAATGCCTGTCTTTCTCCAAATATCCTTTTGAATCTTAGCAGAAATCATATCCAACTTATCTTTCCGGGATATGGTCTGATTACTAACAAAGTAGTTAAGAGAAGTTGTTAGGTCAATAAAGCCCTCATCAATCGAATAAGGGTATATTTCATTAGGGCTACCATAATCTTGGAAAAACTCGTTGTATTTCCATATTAACCTCAATGTACTTGTCCATTCGAGGTGGAACTATAAAAGGTGGTCTTCGCCCATTCCTCAATATAGCGTACAAAGTCTGGATCTGTTGGAAGTCCCTGCTTTTTGCATTATAGTAAGAAAATTTTCTGGTTTTGACATCAAAGGGTAAATCATAAGCCCGACCAACATTCTTTTTCCCAAATACTTTCTTAAACATGGGTGATGATGCCAATATCAATCCAGCAGAATTATCCGCTCGACTCATCACACAGAGGGAGGTTTTAAGAGGATGAAGCCCTCGCTCCACACATTCAACGCTGGCATAGAAGGATTTCATATCAATAAAGGCAATATCACTAACAGGTTCTTTTTGAATAGTCAATGATTCCCATAACCTAGTCCTCTAGAGGCATAAAATTTCCGACAATTTTTCCTACAATGCGAGGATCATCGTCATAAGGAGCAAATTTGTCTTTGTATTTCTTGTTGATGGAAACGAGGCGTAAGCCGTCTTCTTCCAGGTAGACTCGCTTGATATAGGTCTGCTCATTCCAAACAACTGCATAAACTGCCCCATTATAATCAAAGCCCGTCTCACGAATAAGGGCAACGGAACCATTTGGATATTTAGGCTCCATAGAATCCCCCGATACCCAAGAGGCGAAATCATGCCCTAACTCTTCGTTATAGTAGACCGTATCGTATTCTTTTTCTCCATAGATAGTGGCACCAAGACCAGCAGACATTTCTTCATAGACCCGATATTCATAGCGTGGTTCAGTAATAGAGACCACCTTCTTATTTTGCTCTTCTGCGACTAAGTCACGAGCATAAGACACAACTTGTTCTTTTCCATTTGGTGAGAGGACATTATAAAGTCTGACAATCTCTATCTCAGTGAAATAGCCTTTTGGAACTTTCAAAAGTTTCTCTAATAATGCCACTTTCTCAGTAGAAGGTTCTTTGACTCCACGTTCCCAAGCAGAATAGGCTTGATAGCTAATTCCTAGCTTATCTGCAATATCTTTTTGTGTTAGTTTTAGCTCTTTCCTCCGAGCTTTTAATTTTTCTGGTTGATACATAATTCACCTCACATGACTAATAATTCTAAATTTGCCTTTCTCCTAGCTTCTGCCTCTGATAGTTTGTTGCTATCCCACACATAGGCTAAAGATTTTCCTTTATTGTAAACAAGCCACACCTTGAATTTCTTTTACTGCTCTAATCTCGTCCCACTTTGTCTGATCAAGCAATTCTGGTAATTCTTGACTCGTCACGAAATTGGTCTGTTTCAATCTCTTTTTAGCCAGTGCTATAAGCGAGGGTTGATATTGATTGAATTCTTCAATCAATATTTCTTTCAGTTGATGAAAGTAATGGTGAAGGGAGGCGTTTTGACCGTCTAGGTATTGATCTACTGCCTGCTTGACGGCTGATTCAGTATCCACCTGGTAAACTCTCAACAAGTCAATCAATCGGAAATAAAGTGCCTGCTTTGAAACTTCTAGATTCACCTTGATTTTTTTAAAAGAATCACAAGAGTAATAAATCTTGGATAGTAACACAATATCAGGCATCAGTACTATCGCTGAAAAATAGATTTGCTTCTCGTTCTAATACGTTTTCTTTATTATCCACAGATTCTGTAAAACAACTTCCTTCATGTTTAAGAAGAAAATGTCCCAATTCATGACATAGGGTAAAATTTTGTTTCACTTTTGGATTTTCTCTTTCATAGGAAAAACTAATCCCCATATCATCAATGATAGTTAAGCCCTCTATCTTATGATTAGAAAAATGATGACTAATGACTCTGATTTCATTTTTTTCTTAGTGAAATATTGAAAAACGAGCTGAAATGATAGTCTAGTAAAGAAATTTCATTATCTTTTTATGTACTGATATAGTAGGTGTTTTGTAGCACTACTTACTCTAGCATATAATTCATTCAACGAATAATACCTCCTTTAAGTACGATAAACGAGACTAAACCTTTCTGGTTGAGTTTATTATACAAAAAAGTGGACGTTTGTCCACTAAAGATGGTATAAGAAAAGGGAAACCAATTTCAGAATCTTCTACAACTTTTTAATAATTCTTCGTTAACAAACTCTATAAAGGAGGTCACATCCACATTTGTTTTGAATTCAAAATGTTGTTTATTATTTACTACTTTTTCTATATATGTTAAAAATATGAAATGAATTTCTCGATTTCTTTCTGATTGTCTAGTGACGAAGCAAATATTTTTTTAATTCACTTTTATACTTTTTATAATTCAAAGGGTCACCTTGTAAGAGGCAGTATGCTACTTCTGGTTTATTATTAATTTCTTCTGAATTATTTATATACTGTATAATATCAGCCTCAATTGTTTGAAAAAAATACAATCATAATCGACTTGATATTTTATATAGAAATAACATTTTTTGAATATCTAATTCATTTGTAACACTGATCCAAAGTAAATCACTTCCCGTATCACCTAAAACGTTTTCTACACGTATTAAATAGTTTTTAATCTTTCCCACAATAATTGAGGTTAGATCTTGATATTTCTCGTCTTCTATTTTTAATAAAAAGTTTCTGTAATAAATTTTTGAGATCTTCAATCTCTATTTCAGCTGTACCTATATAAATCAAGAATTCTTCTCGTTTTTCGTTCAATTTATTTATCAATTCAATATCATCATACAAACTTTTTAATATTTTATCAGCGTCTTCAATAGATAGATTTACAATATTATCATTTATAAAGTATGATACTGGTCCTAATTGAAATTTTTAATGGTAATCTATCTGAAGTATATCTACTAAATAGAACTGCCTCAATATTTTGATAAATTTCTTCAGAAAATAATCCAGGAATATCTATTGATTTCTTCTCATTATCATATCTATTAACTATTTCGCAGTACTTTTTGATAATCAAATAAATATAAGTATACAATTACTATTAGCTGATTTGTTCTTACTCTTCCTTGCTTTTTTTAGACATTTCACTTCTTAATAGATTATTAAATTGCTTAATTTCTCTTAACGTTAGGCTACTTTGTTTAAAGTCTTTGTTTAAGAACCGGAATATCTCTGGATCGTAACTTTTATCTGATTCAAGATTAGTCTTTCTAGCAATAAAGAATAGTTTTTTTAAAACATTCTTTTGAACTTATAGCAACTGGAAGTTCAACTCTTCTATCAATTATCTTTGTCAAAAAATTTGACTGATATATCATTGTTAGATGTTAGTTTGTTAAGATCACCAACAAATATTACTGGAATTTTATCATGAATAACATTAAATAATCTATAAGTTTCCTTCTGTCTTTCAAGAGGGACTCTATCAAAAATCATCAACTACTAATACGATTTTTTTGTTTTTCCACCTAATTTCTTGTTAAATAGACTAATATAAATACTATCTGACTTTAATTTCAATACTTCAAATACCGATACACTTAAGCCCAAAAATAGTAAAAAACAATTTTTAAAAACAATTCCAATATCATCCAGACTATCTAAAATATGAGACAACCCTAAATTAAATATCGGGGTTAAAAAGTAATGAAATAACAATACAAAATATGGAAAAACTTTATAGAATATACTAGTCCCTAGGGAACATTGTACTAAAAAGCTAATTCAAAAACAGATCTTTCATCTTGTATTTCCCAAAGATTCAAATATCTGAAATTCCAACCTCCTTTTTTTAACTTGCCTTCAGGATTTTCTTCTGTATCTTTTAAAAATGTTGTTTTACCACTTCCCCAACTTCCGTTAAGAAAAATATGTCTTATAATTACCATTCTCATCTTTTTCAACAATCATGTCACTAAATTGCTTTGTAGCATTTAAAACATTTATTTTGCTCAATTTTAATAACTCTTCATGCATTTAATAGTTACTCCTAAATACCTTTTTCGGTCTTCCATAAACTCAATCAACTCTTTTTAAAGATTTTCTTCTCTTCATCAGTTAATCCCTTTGAGTTCAAACGGAAAAAGCAATTCCATGTTGTCTAAATCATCTGACTTTTTCATCTGAATTTCCAACTAAATAGTCAATTGAGACATTTAATATTTGAGCAATCTTAACAAGATTTTCTTGTGTTGGTTTTTTTACTCCACGTTCCCATGAAGCATATGCTTGCTGGGAAATATCTAGTTTTTTTCAGCTATTTGAGCTTGTGTTAGTTTTACTTGTTTCCTTAGTGTTTTTCAAGCGTTCTGCGAATTCCATATGTGACCTCAAAAAAATATTTTAAAAATTTTTGCAGAAAACCGTTGACATTAACAACTAATGGTTGTATAATATAATCAACAACTAATAGTTGTATAGCGATTGAAAAATAATAACCTTATCTTCAAGGCTAAATCACGATCATTGACAATTAAATAAAAAGTGCGTCTGACAACCAGAGGACTGATTGCCAAAACTACACTAAACTTCGTACCTTTATTGTAAACGTTTTGGAAAGAAAAGTCAAGTCTATTTATGGTTGGAGTGAAGATATAAAACATATTTGTGGGCTTCCACGCATTTCGGACTTTCGCACTTTTCCGAATAGTAAAGTGAACTGGCTTCGCCAAAGGGCGTAAGAGAATCTTAAGGGTATGACAATGACTACCTGATGAGATTGGCTGGGAAAGCGATGGTAATTCATGCAATGCACCTTGCTAAACGTTGCCACCGTGAAGGAAGAATCCTTCAACCAAATAACTTTTCTCTACTGCTTTCTATCTAATTTACTAGATAGATTTACTCTAGCTACTAAGTCCATTTTCTTAGTAGCTTTTTACTTTTACAATAAAGGAGAACACTATGTCTAACTTTTTTCGCACAACAATGTGAACGACTTTACAATAATTACATATTCACCTATGATATGTTTTTCTGCATCCGAACAACTCCAGGGACAACTCTATCATCAAGCCCAAAAGGATTTAGATAAACTTGCCAACCAATCACTGATTACTGGCTTTGCTCAAGGTGAAGTACAATTTTATACCAGAATGTTTAAACGAAAACTTTTTACTCATTACTACTCAAGAGTGAAGCAACTAGCTTAACTCTTTTTATTTTACACTCAGAAAGGAAACACTTATGATCCCAGAAACACTTGTCATGCTACCAGAATTTATCGGCACTGCTTACTACGAAAAATTGGGGAATGCCCCACGCTATGTCTTCGGAAAAGAAGGTAAATATCAACGACACGTTCTAAACAATGAACAACACGGAGCCTTCCACGTAATCACACCAGCTTCTGCTACCATCTTTCCAGAAGATGCTTTGGTTGAAGTGGTTAATCCCATTTTCCTCGCAGACACTTCCCTAAGCGGAAATTCCGTTGCCCCAGCACTTAATGTATTTGCTGAAAAATTGGTTTTGAAAAAATAAGAAAGAATAGGAGAAACACACATGGCTAAAATTGGATTAAACTACGGAGAAAAACTTCAAATTGCAGACAAAACTTATCGGGTTATTTCAGAAGGTCTAAACATCCCTCAAGTCTTTGGAAAATTGACTTTCCGAGGAATTGAAGGAACAGATACCATCTATGAAATTGACCGTTCCCAACGCAATCCTGACGGATCCTACGTTCAAGTTAATACGGGGAAATTCGGGGTGTTGTGGTAGGGATTCATTCTTCAGTCCAACATGAAACTCTCTTTTTCACCATTGCCGATATGGCAGAGTCTGAAATCGAAGACTTGGGACCTAAGTACCGTGAAGAAGTGGAGCTAGAAGACATTGTCGTAACCCATACTCACGTTAACCGAAATGATATCTATAAGCTCTTTGCTTCTAAGATTAAGAAAAAAAGGTGCAAGTCCTAAAGACTCTAAACCTGTAGAAAACAAGAAAGAAAACTAGGAGGTGACACATGAAACTCTTTACCTACCGTGGACAAAGAGTTCAACTCTATCATCGACATATCAAGGCAATCACTTGGTTTATCTTGTGGTCGCCTTTTTATTTGCCTTAACTACTACGGCTATCAACATCACTTGGAACTACAAGCCCAACCCTTTCCCAAAACCTACTACTTAGTTGCCTTTGCCTTACTATCCGCTCTTATCTCTCAAATCCTGAATTGGATTTGCTACGAGAAACTACTCGCTTTTCAAAAACTCAATAACTTGCGAATTCTCTCTCGTTTTCTCTTAGAAAACAATCTCTACCTAGTCAAGAAAGTCAAACGAGAGAAAAGGATGATAGAGAAAATCAGGCTTCCTCAAGTCTATCTCAAACAATCTCGTTATGGTTTGGAAGTCAGTTTTATCCTAGAAGGCAATAAGTTTCAAGATCGATTTCTCAATCTTGGGGCAACCCTTGAAGTCATGTTTAATGGTGACTTTCGAAATAAAACCTTTGATAAACGTTTTATTAAGTACGATATCGCCATCAATCGGATTGATAGCCGTATTAGAATCGACCAAGTAGTGGTTGACGGTTCAAAACTCCAACTCATGAAAGATGTTGTTTGGGACTTTATCGAAGAACCACATTTGTTAATTGGTGGAGGCACAGGAGGAGGGAAGACGATTCTTCTCATGTCTCATCATCTATGCTCTTGCTAAAGGTTGGTTTTATTGATATTTGTGATCCGAAAAACTCAGATCTAGCTGGTTTGAAAAAAATCCCTGTCTTTCATGATCGAGTCTTTACCAGTAAGGAAGATATTATCCAGTGCTTTAGGGAAAATGTGGAGTTCATGGAGAAACGCTATGAACTCATGTCTTCCTCTCCTAAGTTTCAAGCTGGGAAGAACTTTACGTATTACGGGATGAAGCCTAAATTCATTCTGGTAGATGAATGGGCAGCCCTCATCGCTAAAAATCGATCGGGATTATAGCCTACAAGCAGAAGTCACCGAATACCTTACCCAACTAGTCCTAGAAGGTCGTCAAGCTGGAGTTTATGTGATTTTTGCCATGCAACGTCCTGACGGGGAATTTGTCAAAACTGCTCTTAGGGATAACTTTATGAAGCGTCTCTCAGTCGGCCATTTAGAATCAACAGGCTATGACATGATGTTTGGAGATGCCAATAAAACCAAAGAGTTCAAAAAACTGGATGAAATCAATGGCGTTAAGGTCAAGGGACGGGGTTACATTGCAAACAACGGAGACTTGGCTGGGGAGTTTTTCTCACCTTATGTACCATTGAATCAAGGCTTTTCTTTCTATGAAGCCTACTCGCAAATTCCCATTTTAGAATTTGAAGGAGAAGAGTTTTCTGTCTTTAAAGACTATGACTCACTAGTCCCAACAAAAGAATTAATAGAAGAGGTAGAACAGTTAGAAAACCATATCAACCAACGACCACTAAAGGATTTTTGCAGAAGAGCAGGAACTAAAAGTCGCAACACTTCGAAAAGATTATCTATCTCTTAGAAGAACAAGGAATTAATTTTGACCGTTCTGACTCAGCTATTTTGGTGACTCCTCTTCAAGAAGAACTCCTTCTGGAAACTCTGATTCACTTTGAAGAAGGCGGACGAAGATCTTATGCTAAAGCTGTACAAATGGCTCTTAGTCATCAGGAACTGAGGACAAGGGGCAAGGGGCAAGCCTGACGGCAAGTCAGGCGCAGACCGTAGCCCGAAGTTCCTAGTTCTTGATGATGAAAACCCCGATTTCTAATAGGGGGTTACATTTGGCAAAATAGCAAAGTCCAACCCTCCTCATTCCTTGTGAGAGTTGGGATTGCGAATTTTTAGAAAGTGTGTCACTTTGGCAAAAAAAGTGTGTCACTCATAAAAAGGAGGTGTCCCCATGAATGGATAAAAATCAGCCCATTCAATCTTAAGAAATTTCGTCAAGAAACAGGTATGAGCCAAAAAACAATTTGCAGAAGCGGTTGACCCTACCTACTAGAACCTATCGCTCTTACAGAAGCTGGCGAAAGAGGATTGAGCATTGAAAAAATTCCGTGACCTAAAAATCCAAACTAGGTTTTCATAGAGAGCATGAAAAACAAAGTTTGCGTGTTCGGATTGACTACTTACGAATCTCTTTTTCCTGCTCTACGTGACTTAGAGTCTTTCTGTGAAAACTTTCTCTTCTGTCATCTGAGCGAATTTAGTACTCAAGAAACACGGCTCATGAACTTCACCCATCTTTGGCAACGAGGTAATATTTGGATTTTTGATTACTTTGATAAAGCAGAAACCAAAGACTACCAATCCTGTCTTCAACTATCAGGACAAGGGTGCCGTGAATTGGAAGTACTCCTAGAATACAAGGGAATCACTTGGCAGGCCTTCCTTCAAAATCTCTTCTATGCTTATGAGGATTGCCGAATTAAGAGGTTAGATATTGCTCTAGATGAGCTTTACAAAGGGTTTGGAAAAGAAGACCAGCAGATTCATATCCCTAAGTTAATTGAGAAGCTCTACGCTAAGGAAATAGTTCTTAATACCTTTCGAAAATGGAATGTAACAGGAGGTGGCTCTTTTATTGATAATGAGGATATGGAAGCCAATCACGGTTTATCTCTCTACTTTGGCTCAAGGCAAAGCCAACTCTACTTTAACTTTTACGAGAAACGCTATGAACTAGCCCGTCAAGAAAATATCTCCTTGGAAGAATCCTTGGAGATTTTTGGTATTTGGAATCGCTACGAACTTCGCTTTTCAGACCAGAAAGCACAAGGAGCTATCGAGGAATACATCAACGGTGTAGACCTTGGGGAAATCGCCCGTGGGATTATCAATCATGAAATGCAAGTCTATGATGGAATCAATCAATTTGGAGCTTATAAACCTGACCAGAAATGGCAACAACTTTTTGGTGGGGTAGAACCCTTGAAACTCTCAACCAGTCCCCAACCCTACTCTATTGAACGAACCATCCGCTGGCTGACCTATCAAGTAGCGAACTCTCTTGCTTTAGTTTCAGAAGCTGATCGTATCATGCAGACCGAATATATGAAGATGATACAAAAATAGCGGGGAAATTACAGATCGTGGGAAGGCAATGTTAAAACTACTCAAAGCTAGTAAACATTATGAACATTAGAAAGGAAAACAACCTATGGAATACAAAGTTGAGATTAATTCACTAGAAAATTTTTAAAAGCTTGGTCAGGGCGGATTAACAACTCTAAACACTGTTCGTGAACGTGGAGGATTGGATACCCTCACCATTATTTGTGAGGATATCTTCTGTGGGGATACCCCAACAGAAACTCAAATCAATGATTGGCTCTGGTTTGATTCTGATTTTATCTTCCAAGCACTTGGCTATGATGATCTTCTAGAGGCTTCTTAAATTGCTTAAGAAAATCTATCAAGCAGACTTCTTTCTCTTACCTGACAAAGAGTTTTGGCATTTCTACATTCTTTTAAGAAAGGGAAAGGAGCTCTACTATGAATGTGCTGGAAGATGCACCGAAAAAGAACCAAATTCTAAAGGCCTCTATAGCTACGAACATGCTTGTTTCACGTTAGAGGGACAAGTTCTTTCCCTCAATCAAAAGATGCGTCCCTCACTTATTGCTTACATCCAACAAACCATCAAGCAAAATCAAGAACAATTTAGAAAGGAAATCGAAATGGCAACAAAAACAACCTTCACCCGACAAGTAGAACAAGTCGCTAATGAATTAGGTGAATCTCTCAAAAAAGAAAGATTATAAAGATTCATGGACAAAAGCAGGTGAATTAAATAGCTTGCTGAAAAAAGAGGAAGCAAAAACTTTAGCTCCCCAATTACTGGAACAACTCCAGTATGAACTAAAGGGCTATTACTTTATCAATTCAGAAATGGAAAAACTCAATAAACGATTCTATGCAAAAGGAACCAAACTTATTGAGTTAGTCCAAGTATAACAGGAGGAACTATGGACAATTTAAAATCCTATCTCTTAAAGGTGAGGCAATTTCTAGAACAATTTAAAAAAAGGTTGAACAGAAAAAGAAACCTCCAAAACTTAAAACCCTCACCAAAAAACAAGTTAATCTTGCCGTAGTTGGTGGCACTTGCTGCCTTCTCTTGATTGGACTCATGGGCTCCTTTCGAGCTATCACTCTATCCAATCAGGTTTCAAGTCTAAAAACAAGCATTGAAAACTTTGAAAAGGAAAAAAATCAGACGCTCCTTCAACTAGTAGGCAATATGACTACCGTCTACAATACTATTTAAATGATTTTGTTTATGCTTACTTTACCCTTTCACAAGAAAAATAATAAGCAAACCGAACAAATTAATCATCTGAATTCCTTTTATGGTGCCCTTCCTGACACCAAGTCACAAGGGCAAGTCCGAAACCCTAGCGAGGTGATTTATTCGCAACTTGTCACTGTAACGGATAACGTGGCAACCTACCGTGTCAAATATAAGGAATGGATCAAAAAGGACAACAACACCGAGAAAAAGGAAATCACAACTGGATTTAATATTCCTTTTGAGGAAGTCAATGGTAAATATCGTATCGCTGGTCTACCTTGGTTTTCAAGTCTTAACTCCTCACAAGCAACTCCATCTTCAAAAGACGAACAATTGACCCTGTCAGCAACCGATCGTCTATCGGAGGATGAACACAAGAAAGTAGAAAAGTTTTTAACTGTCTTTTTCACCAACTACACTACAAATCAAGACAATCTGAATTTGATTGCTAAAGATGTATCTGTAGTCGCAAATACTACTTTTAAAAGTATTGACTACACCTATCTAAAAGAAGATGGGGAAAAGCTCATCGCAACTGTTCAAGTTACTTTTTGAAGTAGGGGCTTCAACTCATTCAGAGAATTTTACTCTCACGCTTACTCAAAAATAACGGGACTTACTTTGTAGATGAGCTAGCCCATACCATTCCTATTAACTACGCAAAACAAGAAAAATAAAGGAGAACAACATGAACACAGAAAATCTACGAACCTTCCTACAAGGAGATGCTGTTTGGGTACTAGGAGCAATTGCCGTCCTACTTGCAGTTAAAGCTTGGCGCAACAGCTCTTGGATTCAGCTTTTTTCAGTAGTTTGTTTTTATGCTGTCATTGTCTCACTCACAAAAGGACAAGACATTCTAAAAGCTTTTGGCTGGTTCCTTCGCCTCTTTGGGATTGAAACAGGACTCTAACTATGAAAGATGAAAAACTGTATGATTACGCCAAGGGGCTTAACGCCCCTTATTGGATTCAAGAGATAAAAACTAAAAAAGGCACTCGCATTTGGTACTTTGCTACTCCCATGCAACTGTCTTTTTTTATAGTCTTTATCTTCATCTTTGTAACCATGCTCTTAGCTGGCGGTTTTATTCTTGTACCTCTAGCTAAAGCCACTCACTCGATTTCGTTAATTCTCTACTGGTTTATCCCTTATAAGCTAGCAAAATTTTATACAGAATACGAACCACATGGAAAGAAAATGCATCTTTTTCTAGCAGATTACCTAATCTACTGTTGGGATTTTAAACTTAACAAAAAAAGCAATCTACCATGAAGATCGTATTGAACCGGTTAAAGAAATCGTCTTTGAAAAACAAACCTCTAGAAAGGAGGAAATATGTCTCTAACACTAACTTATCCCATCCTACAAACTCATGACAATCTTGTCTTGAAACGGGATCGGTCAGTAGTGTACTACTACCGTATTCCAAATACCCCAATCACCATCACAGATGACGAACGAAAAAAATAAGCACAAATTAACCGTTGCACAAATGATGAAGAAACTTCAAAAAAATCAATATTTTGAGGTTTCCCTCATTCCTAAGGATTATCTTCTAGAGGAAAAAATTAAAAGGACTTCTCAGAAGCGCTAGCAGATGATAGTAGAGAACTCGGTGAAGAACTCCTCCTCTACACCGTTGACCATTTAACAAATGAAATGGAAATCCCTTATCAATTTGATTGGGTGATTGGAGTTAACCTAAGAAAACAAAATCATGGGCAAACAATCAAAGAATTAGCCCTTGAAAGCCTAACTGATTTTTCCGAAAAAATCGCTCAGGGGTTTGGCTACGAATATGAACTCGCTGAAAAACTGGTATGAGGACTACCGTGCAGATGAGTTTACCATTTACCAAGCCCTTGCTCCCTTACGAGCAAAAGCCTTATCGGATGAGGAATTGTTCTACTACCAACGGATGCAATATCTCCGCTATATTCCCCACTACAAAAAGGAAGTCCTCGCGAATCGTTCCCAATTTAACATCACGGATACTCTAATTAAAGTCACCAAGGGAGACTTTTTAAAACTAGAAAGTCCTTATGGTTCTTCTTTTGTAACCATTCTCCCTGTTGGAAAATTTCCCATTCAGTTTAATGGCTTTCATCTAGGAGAATTTGTTCAACGGCTTAACTTCCCTGTTGAATTGCGTATTAAGGCAGAATTTATTGATAACAATAAAAATCAAAGGGAAAAATGGGACGTTCCAATACCCGCTATCGCAATATTATGGAAGAGGCAGAAAATACTGATACTGTTCAACAAGATGAAATCATCATGGGGTCACTTTCTCTGAAAGACTTAATGAAGAAGGTAGGAAATAAGGAAAATATCATCGAATACGGAGCTTATCTTATTGTCTCTGCTTCCAGCATTGGACAACTACGTCAACGTAGACAAGTAGTTCTCAATTACTTTGATGATATGGGCGTTGAAATCAGCGAAGCTAGCCAAGATGCACCCTATCTTTTTCAAGCTCTCCTCTATGGTCAGCATCTTCAAAAGAAAACGAGAACTTGGACTCATATGGTAACTCCTCGTGGTTTCTCAGAACTGATGCCCTTTACCAATAGCTCTTCAGGAAATCGGATTGGCTGGTATATCGGACGAGTAGACAACTGGACAGGGCGTTGGGATTCGATTGAAAAAGCTATCGAATCCTCCAAAAACATTGTTCTATATAATGCTACTGTCGGAAACAAAGAGGATATCGCTGGTAAAATCACCAAGAACCCACACATCATCATCACAGGTGCTACTGGACAAGGAAAATCCTTTTTGGCTCAGATTATTTTCTTGAGCGTTGCCCTGCAAAATGTCAAAACCCTCTACATTGACCCGAAACGAGAGCTCAGAAATCACTACCAAGAAGTGATTCACTCGCCTGAATTTGCTAGGCTCTACCCTGAACGTAAGAAACAGATTGAAGCATTTAACTTTGTCACTCTTGATAGCTCGCTACCATCTAACCATGGGGTTTTGGATCCCATCGTTGTTCTTGAGAAAGAACAGGCAGTCGAAGTCGTAAAATATGTTGGAATTTCTCCTGCAAGCTGTAGATGATGTTACCATGGATCAAAAGACAGCCATTACAGAGGCTATAAACATCATTGCAGAGAAAAGAGAGCAAGGTCAAGCTGTTGGATTTAAGCAGGTCTTAGAACGCCTGAAAATGGACGAGAAGGATGATATTGCTTCTGTTGGACGTTATCTAACTTCTATTGTCACGAATTCCATCTTGGAACTTGCCTTTTCAGATGGAACCACTCAAGGAGTCAACTACGATTCCCGAGTCACTATTCTAGAAGTTAACAACCTTAAACTCCCTAAAGATAATTCCACAAAGATTTCAGACCACGAAAGAAATTCCATTGCCCTCATGTTTGCGCTGGGTGCCTTCTGTACCCACTTTGGAGAACGAAATGAAAATGAAGATACCATTGAATTCTTTGATGAAGCATGGATTCTGATGAAGTCCGCAGAAGGAAAAGCCGTTATCAAGAATATGCGTCGGATTGGACGCTCCAAAAACAATACCCTTGCACTCATTACGCAATCTGTACATGATGCAGAAAATGACGATGACACGACGGGCTTTGGAACCATATTTGCTTTTTACGAAAAATCAGAAAGAGAGGATATTCTTCGTCATGTCAACCTAGAAGTCAACGAACAAAACCTAGAATGGATTGATAACATGATTTCAGGGCAATGCCTCTACTATGATGTCTACGGCAACCTGAACATGATTTCTGTTCACAATCTTTTTGAAGATATTGACATGCTACTAAAACCTATGAAAGCAACAGTTTCTTCAAGTCTTGAAAATAAATACGCTAGTTAGGAGGTGAAACCATGCAAGAAGCTTTTGAGAAATTAAAAGGCGTTGATATTTTCTCGCTCAAGTCCTATATGGAGCCAACTGGGTTCGGTTCCTTTAACGGTGCATGGGTAATGATTAATGAAATCTTCGTCAATTTTTTCTTTTTCCTGCTCAATGCCATTGTCGGTTTCTTCTCTCTTCTTATTCGTATCTTAGAACAGGTAGATCTCTACTCCGCCTACAAGACCTATGTCTTTAACGGTGCAAGTTCTATCTGGGAGGGATTCACGGCTTCAACCACTAACGGAGTTGGAAAAGATTCCCTCATTTCAATGTCTCTACTTATTCTTGGGATTTATCTATTTTATCAATACTTCTTTTCTAAAGGTAGTTTCTCAAAAACAGTGCTTCATGTCTGTTTAGTAATTCTCTTAGGATTTAGCTACTTTGGGAACAATCGCTGGAACTTCAGGCGGACTTTATCTGCTTGATACCATCCACAATGTTTCAAAAGATGTCTCCTCAAAAATTTCCAAAATTGAAGTCAACTATGATAAAGATAAGTCTATCAAAATTGGCGATTCAATGGCTGATAGCTATATTGCTGAAACTTCTTATAAAAGCCTATATCTTTGTGAACACTGGTCAAGAAAAACGGCAAATACAAGAATAGTCAGGATGGAAAAGAAGAGAATTTGATAATAGTAAAGTATTAGGTACTTCTGATTCAAAAGGAAACTTTACAGCAGTAAAAGCGAAAGAACGCTCTGACTATCTAGATAAAAATCGGAAATGGTGCTAATGAAGATGGCGAAAAGAACCGCTGGGTTTCTGCAATGCCTGACTTCATCTTCATTCGTATGTTTTATATCATCTTTAAAATTGTAGAAGCCATTGTTTTAGCTATCCCAGTTATATTGATTCAAATTCTAAATATCCTCGCTCAAGTTCTAGTTCTCATGATGATTTTATTATTCCCAATTGCTCTTCTTGTTTCCTTTTATTCCTCGGATGCAGGATTTGATTTTTGGAGTTCTTAAAGTCATGTTCTCGGGCTTAGCTTTTTCCAGCAATTACTAGCCTCTTAACACTATTCATCTTTTACATTGAACAATTAGTTGAAAACTTGGTAACTTCTGGCTTTGATGGTATTTTGAAGACTCTCCCTTCTCTCCTGCTCTTTGGACTCGTCTTTAAACTCTTGGTTTCTGTTGCCTCTAAAGCCATGATCTTTTTCCTCCTTTGGAAATACAAGGCAGAAATTATTCAGTTTGTTCTTGGTTCTAAAGCTCGTATAGTAGCAAATGATATTGGAAACAAGGTCACGCAAACGGTTAGCCAAACAAAGGAATTAGCTTCACAAGTACCAACTAGAGCACTTTCATCTGCACAAGGATTAGGAAATTTTGTCCTTTCAAGCGCTGGATATGGAGCTGGTGCGGTCATGAATGCAAGAAGCCAATTCCAACAATTTGGATCATTCTTTGCTAGTAAGCAGCCAGATGAGGATGAACTTTTACCATCTATAGAAACAGATCAAGTACAAGAAGACGGAGCTAAATTATATCCTAGAGTTCAGCATAGCACGACGCAACAAGAAAAAACACTTTCGTCTAACTTTGAACCAATTTCTGCAACCAAACAATAAAAAGTCACCCCAGAAGAAGAATTTGAAACTCTAAAGGAAGAATGGATTTCTCCTATCAAGCAATACCGTATCAATCGTATAGAGGCAAAACTAGAAGATTACAAAGATCCTCAATCCATGTTTAAAGCGCAAGGTTCAAATGCCTTTACCCGTGCATACAGAAAAACTATGACAAGGGATGATAAAATCAAGGCTAATATTGAACGCAGAAACAAACTAACCGAGAGACTAAACCAATTACGAGGAGAAGCAAATGAACACAAAAATTCGTTCTAGAACCTCATTCCCAAGAGTTCTAGAAGATACACTCTATCAAGCCTATCAAGAAGGAAAAACGCTCAGTCGATTTCCTTCTTTTATTTCAGTAAAGGATACTGAAAGAGAAAATGATTATCTCCCAAGTAAAAAGCACATACAATTGTCTTAGATGCCAAATGGCGCTTTGGAACAGTTCTCTTTACTGCCTACATTCGCTATTAAGAATAGGAGGGTTTATGAAAAAAATCAAATGGTTTCTCATCCTTGGTCTCCTCCCTCTACTCATGCCGATTCTTGTTATTCTCATTCTTGCCTCTGCCATGGCTGGGGGATCCATTGGTGGAAATTCCAACATTCAAAATGGAGTTACCTATTCTGAACACTGGTCAGACGGGGACGCCTACACACATAATCTATTAGTTCATCGTTACGGAATCAAGGCTTCGCAATTAGATGGATTCCTAAAAACTCTAGGAATCAACTATGATTCCAGTCGCATCAATGGGACAAAATTGCTAGAGTGGGAGCTAAGTCAAATCTGGATGTTCGAGCGATACTTGCGATCGCATTGAATGAAAGTTCACTAGGAACTGCTGGGGTTGCCACAAATCCAGGAGCCAATATGTTTGGATACGGAGCTTTTGACTCCAATCCTGAAAAACGCCAATAACTTCAATGATGAGGTTGCCGTAGTCGCTCTTACCCAACAAACTATCATTGGTAATAAAAAAATCAAACCTTCAAAAATCCAAGACGATAAGGCAAAAAGTTAGCTTCTGGTACTTTGAACACTGCCGTTGATGGAGGCGTCTACTTTACAGACACTTCTGGTTCAGGAAAAAGAAGAGCTGAAACCATGCAAAAACTGGATACTTACATTGATGAAAACGGAGGAACCCCAAAAGCACCTAAACAAACTACAGGCAAATCAAGAGACGGTGGCGGTGTTACTTCAAGCGATATTCCTGAAGGCTATAGTCTTACCCAAGCTATTGATACTACTAACTATATCGCAAGCTCTTATCCATGGGGGCAATGTACTTGGTTTGTCTATAACCGTGGAAAAGAAGTTGGTGTTAACTTTGACCCTTATATGGGGAATGGTAATCAATGGATGGAAAAACCAGGTTATACAACTACAAATACACCAACCGAACACTCTGCCTTATCCTTCTCATCGAGTCAAGCTGGCGCAGACCCAGTATATGGACACGTAGCCTTTGTGGAACAAGTCAAATCAGACGGTTCAATTTTTAATCTCTGAAAGTAACTATAAGGGGCTTGGAATCGTATCTTATAGAACTTTTTGATGCAGAGATAGCAAAACAATTTACTTATGTAATTGGAAAAATAGAAAGGAGAAGAATATGGATACACTTCAACAAGTTAAACTGGACAAAATTGAAAAATCTATTGCAACTACTAGTGAATCTTCTTGATAAGAAGGCAGAAATAAATCAATTAGAAATCATGACACAAAAAGAAGTTCTCAAAGAACTTAGTATTTCTCAAACACACTAAAAAAAGCTGGGAGCGAAAAGGGCTACCTCGTCTGGAACCTCCAATAGAAGGAACTCGCACAGTATATTATAAACGTGATGACATTCTAAAAATTTTTTGACTAATTAGAATAAAATCCAAATAATCCCTATATTTGCGTTTATTCTTCTAAAATATGCTAAAATAAAATCATCTTTTAAAAAAATGAAGGTCTTATTTTTAGCCTTTTTAAATTAACAAATCAAAGAGGCTATATGAGTAAAGAAATTATACGACACAATAATAAAAGGGTAACTAAGGTCACCAAAAAACGGAGATGTCAGTTATTCAATAAAAGGTGTTTACATTGGGACTGATGTCAAAACTGGAAAAAAAGAATCACAAAAACAATTACTGCTAAAACATTGAAAAGCCTCGATAGAAAAAAATTATTGAGACTAAAATTCAATTTGAAAAAAATCTGGCTCAACAATAAAAGAAACAATCTCAATTGACAACTTTGAAAAATCTAGCTGAGGTATGGTTCTCAAATTTCAAAACTTGGGTATCATCACAAAATACTATTAATCGAGTACGTGGCTATCTTGATACCTACATTATTCCTCAGTTTGGAGATTACAAACCTGATCAAATTGAGCCTGCTGATGTTCAACTTTGGGTAAACAAGCTAGCTAGAAGAGCAAAAAAATCAGTTGATTCTGGTGTTAAAACGAGCAAAAAGGGCAGTGCAAAAGGACTTTGGAGCCATTGCTCATAAGGTTAGTGATATTTTTTTGATTTTGGAATTACGAATTGTGGATTAGCTAACAATCCTGCTAAAGCAATCAAAATCCCACCCAAACCTAAGGCTAATAAACAGCGTGTTATGGTACTTCACGATGACGATTTAAAACAATGGTTGTCCTATCTTGAAACCTTACCAAATACAAGAGCAAATAGGCGGTTCAAAGTTATTTTGCAATGCACTTTTTAGCATCTGCACTACGCATTAATGAACTGCTTGCATTAGAAATCACTGATTTAGATTTTTGAAACAAATGAAATAATAGTAAATAAAACTCTTATGTGGAAAAAGCGCAAATCGGAAACTCGGTTTAAAAGGACAAATGATATGCAAACCAACACCTAAAACGGATGCTGGAAATCGCAAAGTTGCAGTTCCGTCTTCTATTATTGAGGAACTAAAAAAATTTCCATGAAGAAATGGAAAACTATTTTTAAAGAACATGATCTACCTAGTTCTACACTCATTTTCCCAACAATTTATGGAAATTATATGTGTGATAGGAATGAAAGAGCAACACTAAAAAAACGTTTATCAGCTTTAGGATTACCAGACTATGGTTTTCATCTCTTCCGACATACACATGCTTCAATGATGTTAAATTCAGGTACTAATTGGAAAGAGTTACAACACAGGATGGGGGCATAAGTCAATTACTACTACGATGGATACTTACGCAGAGTTAGCGCCTAAGAAAAAAATTTGAAGCTGTTGAAATTTTCCAAAAATAAATTGGATGAACTAAAAACTTAATTTCATCACTACCTTTTTCACTACCTTTTTTTCTTAGAAATGGTCTTAAAGTCCGGTATAATAAGCTTTTATAGGCGTATTATTTTATTTTACAGAAGTGAAATAAGTATACTAACTCAAAAACGCCTTACTGGGCGTTTTTGCTTTATTTGCTGGCAGTCTATAGCTTTTCAGGAGAGATTTATAGCGTTTTATCTTTGGATGTTTCCTCTACTTTTTATCTTTCACGATATGGAAGAAATTATCGGTCTTGTCACTTGGATTCACCTCAACGAAACCTTGCTGGCTCAAAAGACTCCAGCTATTCTCAAGATCCACAAAGGAGTTACAACAGAGGGATTTGCCCTTGCTGTTTTTGAGGAGTTTATTCTTGTCTTATTCATCACTTTGTTAGCCTATTTTACTCAATCTAGAGCGCTCGAATTAGTTTGGTTAGGAGGATTTGTGGTACTTTTGCACTCCATCTCTTGCTCCATATTGGACAATCAATTCTTCTCCGTAAGTATATCCCTGCTCTCATCACTTCTATCCTTTGTTTTCCTGTCAGCGCTTATTTGATTACAGACATCGTGCATTTTGTGGCAGGTTTCGACTAGCGAATTTTTCCTATTTTCACTGGTCGGTTCAGGCATCGTCGTCATCAATCTCCTCTTTGCTCTTTGGCTTGGGAAAAAGTATTCCACCTGGCTTGCCCATAACCATTAACAAAAGTTCCTTGCAATTTCAATTTGCAGGGAATTTTTTATCCTCCTTCACAGTTAAGAAGTGTTCTATAGTTTTTTAAGACAAAGCAAAAAGCCCACTGTTGTAGGCTTTCTGTAAGATATTTCTTAAAATTAAAGCATTTTGTTGTAGAATTCAACGACAAGTGCTTCGTTGATTTCTGGGTTGATTTCGTCGCGTTCTGGCAAGCGAGTCAATGAACCTTCCAATTTTTCAGCGTCGAATGATACGAATGCTGGACGTCCAAGAGTAGCTTCTACTGCTTCAAGGATTGCTGGAACTTTCAATGATTTTTCACGAACTGAGATCACTTGACCTGGAGTTACGCGGTATGATGGGATATCAACGCGTTTTCCGTCAACAAGGATGTGACCGTGGTTTACGAATTGACGAGCTTGACGACGAGTAGTCGCAAGAGCAAGACGGTAAACAACGTTATCCAAACGACGTTCCAAAAGAAGCATGAAGTTGAAACCTAGGATTCCGCCTTTGATTTTTGTAGCTTGTACGAACAAGTTACGGAATTGTTTTTCACCTACACCGTAAGTGAAACGAAGTTTTTGTTTTTCAGCCAATTGCAAACCGTATTCTGACAATTTAGAACGGTTGTTTGGTCCGTGTTGTCCTGGTACGTAGTTACGACGTGCCAATTCTTTACCTGTACCTGTGAGTGAAAAGGTACCAGGCGACGAGCTTGTTTCCAAGATGGTCCTGTATAACGTGACATATGTATGTCCTCCTGATATAAATAATATTTCGGTGGAAATAGTCACTTAGAAAGCCCTGATTCGTGCAGATGCCCTTCGCCTAAACAGCCAAGGTTACTTGTCATAAGACACCTGTTGACGAGCTTCATGCTTTCCTGCTGCTATTTCACACAAAGGCTATTGTACCATGAAAAGCTAGATTTGTAAAAGGGATTTTACGGTTTTATTTCAAATTGAGGCTGAATGTAAACTTGCTTTCCTAAGCCATATTGACTTTCTGCTGTGATTTCGCCACCAAGCTGATGGGCTAGTTCGCGTGCAATCGCAAGTCCTAATCCATGTCCACCCGTCTTCATATTTCGCGAAGTTTCTACGCGATAAAGTCGTTTAAAAATCTTTTCCAAATCTTCAGGAAGGATCCCCTGTCCTCGTCTTTCACACTGATTGTCAGCTCTTGTTCTGTTAATTGGGCAAGAACCTCGATTCTGGTTCCTGGTTCTGAATATTTAAAGGCATTGTTTAACAAGTTGACCAGAATGCGAGAGAGTTTGTCAGAATGGCTCTTGATTTTCGCCGACTCAGGTGACACCTGAATGTAAACATCTCGCTCCTCTTTGTTCAATCTGGAGTTGAAATTCACTCATTGACTCAATCAGCAACTGATCTAAAAAAAGACCTCTTCGACTTCTTCATCAGCAGTATCTTGAGGTTGTGTATTAAGAGTCAAAACATCCAATTCCTCCACTAAAGCTTGTTTAGACGCTCAGTTTGCCGACCAATCGTAGTTAAGTAGTGGAGCCGCTCCTCTTCCTTAATCACTCCATCTAGAATTCCCTCCACAGTAACCTGAATGGAGGTAATGGGAGTTTTAATATCGTGAGAGAGCTGCGCAATCATCATTCTCTTTTCTTGCTCGCTCTCATCAAGTGATTGAAAGGTAGCCTGCAAATTGTGGGACATGTCATTAAAAGCCTGGCCCAGCTCTTGAAATTCTAATGGTCCTTTGGTTTCGATTTCTGTGCTGAAATCCTTGCTTGCTATATCCTGAGCTTGTTTTTCAAATGTTTCAGAGAAGAGAACACAGGCGACAAAAAGAAAAGATGCTCACTGCAGCGCCAATGAAACTAGCAATCAAGGTCATTCCAACTAGAAAGTAGACTTCACTTTTCTCAATCAACATTCGTTGGACTGCCCAGAAAACGACCAAAATCGTTAGTAGAGTCGACACTAGATACCCCACTAAAATATAGTTTTTTAATTTCATTTTCTACCTCTTGGTCTTTCCATCTTATAGCCCAAACCCCAGACAGTTTTGATAGCAGGAGCATTTGAATTTGTATACTTGGTCAACTCTTGCCTCAAAGCATGGATATGAACATTGAGTGTATTGGTATCATCCACATAGTCCTCTTGCCATACCTTCTCATAAAGTTCCGTCTTTGAAAAGACTCTCTCAGGATTGCTGGCTAATACCCATAGAAGTTCAAAGGATTTTACTGTCAATTCCAAAAGGTTGCTCCCAATGCGAACCTCATGAGTCACATGGTTGATTACCAAGTCACCAAACTCGATCTGTTCTGTCTCTCCTCCACGGCTAAGGCGACGCAAGATATTATTCACTCTTAAAACCAATTCGCGTGGGCTAAAGGGTTTGACTATAAAATCATCTGCCCCCAAACTTAATCCATAAATCTTATCCTGTTCGCTTGTCTTAGCAGTTGTAAAGAGGAAGGGTTGATCCGGAGCGATGTACTGAACTTCACTGATAAAATCATAGCCATCCATATTGGGCATCATGATATCTGTGATAATGAGGTCAATAGATTTTTTTCTGAAAAGTTCTAATCCCTCCTTACCATCATGGGCGACCAAAACATCGTAACCTGCCTGTATAAGATAGCGGTTTTGAATATCTAGAATATCTATCTCATCATCAACCAGCAAAATTGTCTTTTTCATCTGACACTCCTTCGATAAAAACAGTGTTATACTTGCTTTAGTATAACACTATTTTCCCTAATGTTTAAGTGATTTGAATCTTAATCTTCTCGTTTGGTTGTCAAACCCAAGAGTCCAACAAGACCTGCCAAGGCTAGACCAAAGATACCAAGACCAGCTGTAGCTGTTTTAGCTTCCCCAGTATTTGGTAGCATCGCTTTATCATCTTTTTTCATCATATTAGCCATTGGGCTAGAAGCTGGTTGATCGACCTTCATATCTGACATATGGTGATTTGTACCCATCATACCCTCAGTCGTACCTGTAGAGCCTGTTTCAGAAGGCTCCGTATTCATCTGACCTTGTTGAGATGGTATTGTCGCCATTTCTTTTCCACGAAGCTGAATCGTTACTTGACGAGTAGCAATCAGATTGGTCAAATCAGGTTTGCCATCTTTAGATCCATAGACTTTAACAGTAGCTAGATATGTATGTGTTCCGTTAGCTCGAAGTTGATCCAGCAAAGGTACTGACCATCTTTGCCAACCGTATTGCCATTCAAATCCACTTCGTAGAAATATTGACCTTTTAGCCAAGCCTTCAAGTGGCAATAGGGCAGGATTTTTAGCTGTTCCGTTGTCGGACCATGGAGCTTTGTCTGAAGCTTTTTAACAAGAGGGCGAGTCAACATACCATCTCCACCAAAAAGCTTCGTATGGAATAACTTGGTTGACACCGGTACCAAGAATGGACCCGGAACATTTGCTTTTTCAAGGTAGCTAGCTGGAACATCAATCATGTCTTTGACATTGTTAACAACAGACTCTTTGACCTGATTTGGTGTGGTCAAGCCATTCAAATTAACAGTCAAATCTTTAGTCGCTACGAGGTTAGTTAAGTCAGGCTTGCCGTCTTTCGCACCGTACACCTTGATGGTAGCTTTATAACTTTGAGTGCCGTTTTGTTTTAAGAGGTCAAGCAGCTCTTTATCTGATTTACCTTGAGTCCCTGCTAAATCCACTTCGTAGAAGTAAGCTACTTTTGCCCAATTTCTCTACTGGTGGGAGAGCGGGATTTTTAGCTGAGCCATTGTCGGACCATGGAGCCTTGTCGGATGCTTTCAAGATAAGGCGAGTCAACATGCCATCTCCAGCGAAGAATTCGTATGGAATGACTTGATTGACACCAGCTGTGAATGGTCCTGGGAAATTGGCTTTTGTCAAGTAGCTAGTCGGAACATCTACTGTGTCTTTGGTGTTGTCAGCCACACCTTTTTGGACTTCAGCTGGGGTGGTCAAGCCATTCAAATTAACAGTCAAATCTTTAGTTGCTACGAGATTAGTTAAGTCAGGTTTGCCATCTTTTGCACCGTACACCTTGATAGTAGCTTTATAGCTTTGAGTGCCGTTTTTGTTTCAAGAGGTCAGCAGCTCTTTATCTGATTTGCCTTGGGTGCCTCGCCAAGTCTACTTCGTAGAAGTAGAGACTTTGCCCTAATTTCTCTACTGGTGGAAGAGCAGGATTTTTAGCTGAGCCGTTGTCTGACCATGGAGCCTTGTCTGAAGCTTTTAATAAGAGGCGAGTCAACATGCCATCTCCACCAAAAGCTTCGTATGGAATGACTTGGTTGACACCAGCTGTGAATAGTACTGGGAAATTGGCTTTGTCAAGGTAGCTAGCTGGGACATCTACTGTGTCTTTGGTGTTGTCAGCCACACCTTTTTGGACTTCAGCTGGAGTGGTCGCTGGTTGCGCTTCACTGGCTTCACGGTCTTGTCCAGAAACTGTAGACGCAGGACTTTCCACAGGTTTAACTGCATCTTCTGTTTGTTTCTTAGAGTCATGTTGTGCTTGCACTTCTTCTTTTGGCGCTACTGCCGGCTCTTTAGCAGTTGCGTCCGCTTTTTCTGAAGAGCTTGTCGTATCCACACTTGCTTTAGGTGTTGGAATAGACTGTTCTGAAGGAAGAGCTACATCGACTGCTTTTTGAGAACCCTCTGCTGGTAAGTCGCTCTTTTCACTCACCGAAGCAGCGTCTGGCACGACTTGGGCAGGGGTCGGATTGACGACATCAGCACGTGCAGAACTTGGTTGACCGACTAGGACAAAGAAGCCACTAGCCACAACAACTGAAGCAACACCGACACTGAGACGGCGAATAGACCAACGAGTATATCTCTGATTTGGATTGAATTTCATAGGATTCTCCTTAGAGTTTTCTTTTTGATGACTCTAGTATAATCTCCTAAAATTAAAAAGGATTAAGAAAAAGTTAAAATTTTTCTTAAATCCCTCTTATAAAAATACTTATATTGACTCGTTAATTGTTGGAAAGAGAGTACCTTCCTCTCCTACTCACTCAGTTCAGCTAGGGTGTCCAAATGTTGGTTATTAATGACTACCATGATGTAGGCATCTGCCTTCAAGAGGTCATTGGGTCCAAATTGAACATCCAGAGGAGCATTTTTCGTAGGCACGAAAGCCAAGTACGTTGAGGTTGTATCGCCCACGTAGATCTAACTGACTGAGGCTTTTACCTACCCATGATTGGGGGATTTTCATCTCGACAATCGATACATTCTTGTCCAGCTGAAAGACGTCTACGCTGTTATGAAAGAGGATGGTCTGTGCCAATGAGCGCCCCATTTCAAACTCTGGTGAGATGACTGCGTCCGCGCCAATTTTTCTAGAACCTTTTTTTAGCTGTATGGCTTTTGACCTTGGCAATAACGGTCGGCACTCCTAGACTCTTGCAGTGCATAACCGCGAGAACACTGGACTCCAGATTTTCACCCGTTGCGACAACTACGGTATCACAGGTGTCAATCCCTGCTGATAGAAGGAGTTCTTCATCCGTGATATCTCCAACTACTCCACGCGCCAGCACAGGTTCAAATTGATTAATGCGCTCCTCGTGGTCATCAATAGCAATGATATTCATGTCATGCTTGGCAAGAGCAGCCAAAAACACTGCTCCCAAAAAATTCCCAAGCCTAAAATTCCAATTGTCCGATCTGACATCGTTCTTCCTTTCTTACCCAATGGTGATATCTGCTTTCATATAGTGAATCGTATCTTTCTTGTCTGGCTGGTATTCTGCTACACTGACCAGTAGTGTCAAGGGACCAATACGGCATGATAAACATCAGCAACATAACGATGCTGAGGGCTATCTTACCTAGCTCCGGTGTTAAATTTGCCGTCACTCCAACTGTCGCAAGGGCTGAAATGGTCTCAAACATGAGGGTAAATAAAACGCAGATTTCCCTCTGCTGTTATCCCTAGTAGGATCAAGCCCAGCAAGAATGTTAGCAAGAAGATAATAAAGACACTGGAAAGATTTTTTTGCACGGTTTGGGGTTCAATGGTTCTCCGAGCTACATTGGCATGAGGCAAGCCCAATAGTTCGCTATGAGCAAAGACCAACAGGACAAAGAAGGTCGTAATCTTGAGCCCCCTGCTGTCCCCTCCAGGCGCCCCTCCTAGAAACATCTGTAGGGATATAGATGAACAAGGTCGCCGGTCGAGCCTGGGTGTAGTCAATAGAGGCAAAAACCTGCCGTTCTCATACTGACGGTCTGGAAGAAACTAACCAGCAGTTTCTCTGGAGCACTGAGATTTTCAATCGTTCCAGGATTGTTCCACTCGATGAACAAAGTCGATACGGTTCCAAAGAGCAGAATTCCCTGCCGTTAAAAAGAGAACCAGCTTGGTATGAAAGCGAAGACGGCGTTTTTTTCTTCTTCCCAAACTGGGTCAGCTAGGGTCAAACCAGACCATAAATCCTAGCTCCCCCGTGATAATCAATCCTGCAATCACTAGATTGATCAAGGGATCCGTTTGAAAGGCTAGCAAACTCGTACTTCCAAAATTGTCAAATCCAGCATTACAGAAAGCTGAAACAGCCAAAAAGATAGAGGTTAGAATCCCTCGCCCCCCAGCCAAATTCGGGGATAAAGCGGAAACTCAGGAGAAAGGCACCGATTCCTTCCACCAAGAAAGTCGTCAAAAGATCGAGCGGATAAAAATCTTTAGGACTGGGTTTCTCCATAACTGAAACTTTCTTGAATGGTCTCCCCTACCACGAAGACTGAGCTTTTGCTTGCCTTGGATATAAAAAGATTCCGATAAAGGTCATAAGCCCCAAACCGCCAATCTGGATTAAGAGCATACAGATTAGCTGTACCCCATATATTATAAGTAGAGGCCACTGGCAGGGTGAAAAGCCCTGTCACACAGACCATGGATACCGTTGTAAAGAGATGATCAAAATAGGTCGCTTGTGACGTAGCTGCCTGCACAAAGGGAAGGCTTAAAAGGAGCGAGCCCAAGAAGATAACCAGGGCAAAACTTAAAAAGATGCGACGGGCTGGTGATAACCGAGACAGCGTCGTCTTGATTTTTTCCAAAAATGATTTGAATAACATAGCTACATTCTACCATAAAAACAGTCAGAACACTCACATGTGGTGCACAATGGCAAGACAGAGTTCGAGTGCCTTATCAAAAGCTTCTGAGCCCCAGTCACGACTGTCGTAGTTGTCTAGATCTGCTAAAGGAATCTGCGGTAAAGAGCAATTCCCCAGACAACTCCACGTAGCTGAGCTACTGCCGCAAGAGCAGAGCACTCCATCTCCACAACAGCACAGCCTTCTTCCTTGCGATAAGCCACCTTTTCAGCCGTCTCTCGGTAAAAACCATCTGTCGTCCAGGTCATGACTTCCTCGTAAGGGATACCTCTTTGCTCCAAAACTTGCTCAATGGCAGAGACAGCCTCAATCTGCATCTCCATATAACGAGAAGGCGCTGCATAATGGTAGCTGGTCCCTCATCTCGCAAAGCGCGAACAGGGACGAGAAAGGCATTCTCCTCTATATCGGCTAGACACCACAGGTTCCAGTGGAAATGATTTGCTCCACACCATAGCCAATCAACCAATCCATAAACTGGGCAGCTGCGGCAGAACCCACGGGCGCCTGTACCAGACAAATCTCCTCGCCCTTGTAGTTGAGGACGTAGACTGGATAAGTCTTGGTGGCAGAAACGAACTCACCAATACAATCCGCCCCTACTTCCTGAGCATAGCGGTCAATCTCCTCCTCCAAAAACGCATAGATACACTTCTTTGGCAACTTTAAGTTCAATCCCTCATGTGTTGGCATAAGGACCGCCTGGGGATTGTCATCAAACTCTAAAATGGGAATCGCATGCTTCTGAATCATAACCCACCTCCTCTAATTTTGTACTATTGTATCAAAAGCTGACGGAGTGTCAAGGAGTTATCTTTACATTTCCTCCAGTAACAACACAAAAACTCTCCCTTCTCTTTCGAGAAAGGAGATTCTTTTTTATCCTCGTCCGCCAGGGCCACCATTTCCTTGAGGGCCTCCATTTGGTCCTCCGCCTCCAGGCATAGAGTTGACGATTTCCGTTTGTTTTTCGCCGTTGAGATAGATATCTCCACCTGTGTAGGTCGCAGTTCCATCAAAGTCAAAACCTGTTTGACCAGTCATTTTAATGGTTCCGCCTGTGACTGTGATATTGCCGTTTGAGTCAATTGGATCTGTGTCTCCTTTGACCGACTTCTACTGTCAGATTCCCACCGTTCATGGTGAAGAAGATTTCACTCTGTTGGAGCATTTTGTTGGCTGCATTAACCCCATCATCTGTCGAATAGATGGTAATGTCCCCACCGTTGATAGTGATGGACTTACCTTCAAGTCCTTCTGTCGAATTCTTGACGGTGTAGGTACCACTATCGATAACCAAATCACCTGATGCGTGGATGCCATCATCTCCTGCTGTGACGGTGATGGTGTTGTTGGATAGGTACATAGTCCCGACTGAAGTATCCTCGTCATTGTCCACCTTGACCCCATCTTCTTTGGCGTCGATAGTCATGGTCGTACCAGTGATGTTGAGTTCAGCATTGACATTAAAGGCATCGCCAACTGCTGTGATGTTATAGGTTCCAGATTTTGTGATGGTCACTGTTGATTCAGAGACTGTCACCCCTCTCCAGAGACGTTTGCTGATGAGCCAGATAGTTCAATCTTAGAAGCTGTGCTTTCATCATAAGAAGTATCATAGTCCTTCTCTGTAAAATAGGAAGATTGGTTTGTCTTTGTTGAAGTTGTTGTGGCACTATTTGTCGTTTCATTGGTATTGGATGTAGTTGTTGACTGGGCACATGCTGCCATCAGCACCACTGCCGTTAAACTCGTTGCGAGCAGGGTCCATTTTTGATTTCATACCTTTTTCCTCTCCCTTCGTATGATATAGCTAGACAGTCTACAGAAGATTCCTAAAACGAAACTGAAACTTTTTCTGAAAGTTTCCTTAAATTTAGTTTGGATTAGATTTCATCTAGTAATTTTTAGAAAAGGACTGCTAAAAACAATTTTTTTGAACTCTGGACTACCTTTAATAGATTTTTAAAACCAACACCCCAGTGCGATGTCTCCTTGACCAAGAAAGCCAAAAAGAAGAAAAAAATTTATAAGACTAAAACTCATAAAAAGAACAGCCCTAGCTGTTCCTTTTTCACTTCTATTTCACAGGTATTTCTAATCACAGCGCAGGATTGCCAGCTAGGACGACATTGTCTCCAAAGGACTTGGTGATCACTACCCTGCTCCTGCCACCACGTTATTTCCTAATGTCACTCCAGGAAGGACAATGACGCCACCTCCAGCCCAGAAATTGTCCCCGATGGTGATGGACTTGCCATATTCGACCCCTAAATTGCGTTCATGAGGATCCAGTGGATGGAGTGGGGTTAAAACTGACAGTTGTACCAAGCATGGCGTTGTTCCCTAATGCGAATCGGACAAACATCCAACATGGTCAAATTCCAATTAGAATAAAAATTTTCCCCTAGATGGATATTGACTCATAATCGACCACCAAGCGTGGATTGATATAAAGATTTTTGCCCAGTTGAGCCAAACCAAGTCTTGATGATTTCAGCTCCCTTCAAGGGATCCTCTTCCTTGTTAAAAGGCAGCCTGTTTTTGGCGAGAAGCCTCGCGCCAAGACCCGTAATTCTGGGTCCGACGGACGGTAAGGCTCCCCTGCTATCATTTTTCTGGTATTCGCTGGTCATCTCATCACCTCATACTTACTTTGGACCCATCATATCAAAAAGCCTGTGAAAGGTCAAGAATAGCCTGCTTTCTAAACTCTCGAAACGAATCCCCTCCCAAGTCAAAACAACTTGCTTGACAAAAGCTTGACTTCATGGTTTAATATACCCCATAAGGGTATATTTGGAGGTGCCTATGTTTCACTTATTTACAAAAATTGACAGTATTTCTACCAGCGAGTTAGAAGCTAAACTCAGAGAACCAATTCAGCTACTAGATGTTCGGACGCCTATGGAATTCCGTAGAGGTCATATCAAAAATGCAAAAAATATTCCTTTAACGGAAATCGGATCTTACACACCTGCGACAAAAGAAACACTTTATGTCATTTGTCATTCTGGTGTACGAAGCAAACTGGCTGCGAAGAAGCTAAAGAAAAAAGGTTACGATGTCGTCAATGTTCGAGGCGGTATGAGCGCTTGGACAGGTAAGGTCATCTAGAAGTATAAAGGAGAAAGTCAATGAAAATTATCATTGTCGGAGGAGTTGCAGGCGGTATGTCAGCAGCAACCCGTCTCAGACGCCTCATGGAAGACGCTGAGATCATTATTTTTGAGAAAGGTCCCTTTGTTTCCTTTGCAAACTGCGGACTTCCTTACTATGTTTCAGGAGAAATTGCAAACCGTGATAGTTTTATTGGTCCAAACTCCTGAAAGTCTCAGGGCACGCTTTTAATCTCGATGTGCGAGCCATTTCACGAGGTTATCCAGATTTCGCCAGAAGAACACACTGTGACGGTGCGGCATGATGGACAGGAATTCACAGAAAGCTACGACAAGCTGATCCTCTCCCCAGGAGCTAAAACCATTTGTCCCTACCATTGAAGGCTTGGCAGAAGCTAAGAATGCCCACACGCTTCCGCAATGTTCCTGACCTCAATGAGATTATGGCAGCCTTGGACAATCATCCAAAAAGAAGCTGTCGTTATCGGTGCAGGCTTTATCGGGCTTGAAATGGCTGAAAATCTGGCAAAACGTGGATTGCAAGTCACCATCGTGGAGAAAGCACCCCATGTCTTGCCACCATTAGATCAGGAAATGGCGGCCTTTTGTCCAAGCAGAATTGGTCAAAAACGGCGTTCGCGTTATCACTTCTCAGTCTGCGACTCGATTTGAAGAGCAAGGAAAAACCATCGTTCTCGAAAACGGTCAAAAGATTGCTTCTGACCTCACCATCCTTTCTGTAGGTGTTGAACCTGAAAACAGGCTGGCTAAAGCTGCGGGGATTGAACTGGGACTACGTGGCGGTATCTTGGTCGACGAACACTACGAAACCAGTCAAAAAGATATTTTTGCAGTTGGAGATGCCATCGTCGTCAAGCAAGAGATTACTGAGCCAAGATGCCTCATCTCTCGCTTCTCCTGCTAATCGTCAAGGACGCCAAGTAGCGGACGTCATTGCAGGACTCGCTACGTACTAACAAGGGCAGTATCGGCACTGCTATCGTTCGTGCCTTTGATATGACAGCTGCTTCGACTGGTCTCAGCGAACGTAGTCTTGGCATGAATCAACTTCCTTACAAGGCCCTTCATGTCAGTGGGAAAGACCATGCTGGTTATTATCCAGGCGCTACTGATATGACCTTGAAGCTACTCTTGACCCAACCACTGGAAAAATCTACGGTGCCCAAGGAGTCGGGAAGAAAGGTGTTGACAAGCGAATCGATATCCTGGCAACTGCTATCAAGGGAAATCTCACCGTCTTTGACTTGCCAGAATTGGAGTTCACCTATGCACCACCATTTGGCTCCGCTAAGGATCCCGTCAATATGCTGGGCTACGCAGCCTTGAACCTAATCGAAGGTTTAAGCGACAATATTCAATGGTACCAACTCAGAAGACGAACTGGATAAGGGCAAGAAATTCCTAGATGTACGGACAAGTGGCGAATTCCAGAGTGGTAGACTCAAAGTCGACACCATCCACATCCCCCTAAACGAACTACGGGAACGCTTTGGACGAACTGGACAAGAACCAGCCTATATCGTCAGCTGCCACAGTGGTTTGCGCAGCTACATCGCAGAGCGTATCCTCAAACAAGCAGGGATTTACCGTTCAAAAACCTTGACGGTGCTTATTCACTATACAAAATGGCTAAACCAGAAGGAGTAGAATATGGTAACTAATATCAGCATGGCTGACTTTTATGAAAAATATCAACATGAAAAACTAGATCTTATCGATGTACGTGAAGTACATGAATTCCAAGCAGGACATGCGCCAGGTGCAAAAAATCTTCCGTTAAGCACCTTGGAGCAAGGCTACAAAGAACTCAAACCTGACCAGGAATACCATGTCATTTGTCAAGGTGGAGTGCGTTCTGCCTCTGCCTGTCAATTTCTTAGTGCCCAAGGTCTCACCGTTATCAACGTAGAAATGGTATGAATGCTTTTTACCTGGTCAAGTAGAATAATCAAAAAACCGATTAAGATGAACTTAGTCGGTTTCTTTAATATTTATAACTCGATGATATGAGCCTCATAGCCAATGGCTTCTAGGAATTTGAGTATATCTTTCGTATCCAAAAAGAGGGTTTTCTCGTTGGTATTGGGGTGAAAACTCATCCGTTTTTCAGACATGATTTCTTTGTCGAAATAAACCTGAATATCTTTGTCAGCATTGTTCAGCAAGCCAAATGGAGATACTACACCTGCTGGTAACATCATTTTTTTCAAACAAGCTCTCAGAGGAAGCCATACGGATTCTATTGGCTCTACCAAGTCTTTTCAAGAGGTCCATATCCAAACGTTTTCTTATCATCCATAATCACGAGATAATAGGCTGTTTTCTTTTTGTTGGTGAGAAACATAGTTTTTGTACGGACACCTTCGATCCCTTCAATAAAGCTATCGGCTTGCTCTGTCGTCAAGGCTGGCTCGTGCTCCACGATTTCAAAAAGGAATATTCTAGCCCATTTTAGCATTTCTACTACTTTTTTCGTATGCTTCCATTTGCTTGCCTCCCTTTAACTTGTCTTACTACCTTAATTATACCAAAAATGGGGTTTCTTCCAATTTATATCCAAGCATCTCTAGGTTTCTTTCATTTTCATACAAGTTATCTTAGACGGAGCCCTGAACTGTTAGGATGGGCATGATTTCCAGCCAGCAAGCCCATCTTTTCTTTCCACCGAGTAGCCACAACAAGGCATATCCGCAATTTGTCCGATGGATATAGCAAAAGTCATCTTGAACTCCCTCCTTGAAATACACTAGCCATTACATATTTTTTGCATAGCTGAAAACGCTGATTGATTGTGTGACTCAAGGTGACTAATTTTTCCAGAATATCCTCTTGCAGATAAATAGCACATAACTATCACTATTAATATCCATACAAGCAAGACAGAAATCGTGTCCAGCCCATCTTTCGTCCAAAAATCTTACACCAAGTAGGGATGTCATCATCCTCGTCGAACCAATTCTCCTCCAAATCAAGAGTTTGTTTAGCTGCCAGAGGCGTTAATTGGTACAGAAATTCGTCCTTATCTGTCTTCCAATCGAGGCTCAATCACTGCATTCACAGCGAGCAGTTCATCAGCAATAGCAAGCCATTTTATCGTAGCTTCATTGGCTTCTTCTCCCTATACCCCGCTCGTCATATCTCTCTGCATACTGCTTTGAAATAGGCTTTTCGGTGATTCAAAACAGGAAGTCAAACGAGATCGTACCTCACTATCATCTGTTAGCAGTTGGGTTATTTCCTGATAGATTGCGATATTTTTTTCTGTTCATCTGTCCGCATATCTAGTACAATTTCCCAGTCTTCTAGGTCTGGTGTGACTCTGTTCTCCAAATATGCCCGAAGCATGTCTTGAGTTTCTTTCTTGCTCAGCCCATTTTTCGTAGATTACATTCTCGCCGATCCGTTCAGCATCAGCAACACTGATCTCAAAATGGAAAGCGTCCGAATCTTCATCCTGACAAACCTGTACAAAAATCCGATACAAGCTGACTCCCCTTTAGTTTAACTGGTTGCTGAGGTATTAAAATGAGAAAATCCCTATCACCATCTTGGACAGCTGCCAGTTGCTGCCATACTTCCTCAAGTTCAAAGCCATTTTGTTCCTTCTCACCATCATCTAGCACCCAATCCGCAAAGATTCTTCCTGAAATGCTCGAAAAATCTGCTCTCTCGTCTCCATCTAGATAAGGCTGAACACTTGTAACAGGGGTCATCTCTTTGACAACCTTTTCAGCTTCTTTTTGAATCCAACCTTGTCTAAAAGAAAATGGGCAACAACGCTAGGCAAGATCAAGACAGGCAGACAAATAAGAGTCCCTGCAAGTGCGAGACCCTTATATAGATTTTTTGTGGGGCTCCCTTCTGATAGCTGATTTAGAAAGTCCGCTACTTGATTGAACAGTCCACCCCCAGTGAACCAGAATAGGAACAAACATTCCACACCAAGTAGTACAATCCAGATAAACGCCATTCGCTTCGCTGCCTGACTACAGATCTCCATTTTGGTTTGTATAGGAATAGCTTCTGCTTCAGGAACACTCTGAAACCATTTTTCTGCTCGCTCTTCTTTTGTCATCTTTCCCACCTGTGATCTACTTTCTTATCTTGTTCTATCACATAGAGAACTACTATTTTCGTTTGATTAGGTACTGAACAGCCTTTTCTAAGCGTTCTTTTTGAGCCTCAGGGTCGTCTAGGGGTTGGTTGATGCAGGCTGTGAGATTCTCGGTAATGATCATCTCAATCACGCGCTCCACACTCGAACGAACCGCTGTCAACTGGGTAATGATATCTGCACAATCACGATCTTCATCGATCATCTTTTGAATTCCACGCAACTGCCCCTCTGAACGTTTCAGGCGTGTAATATACTTTTGAGTTTGTCATCTTCTTATCCTTGGTCGATTTTTCTTCATTATATCTCTAATGGACTCCTTTGTCAAAATTCTCGTTCCTCTTTATCAATAGAATCTCACCCTGCTATCGCTTTCATGGTATAATAGAATGACAAATACTATTAGAATCTATGCTCGATCAATACGAGCCATTCTTAGAATGGACCAGCCTATGAACTCTATCTATACTCTTGCGAAGTCTACTTACCCACTATCTTGCAGACCTTTATTCAAGATATGGAAGAAGCTGCAGCTAATTACAAAAAGAAACCTCCCTCAAACTATATGAGCATTTGCATGCGCGTATCAAAAACCGAGGAAAGTATGCGTGAAAAATGCCAACGCAAAGTCTTCCTCAGACAAAGTCAATCCGCTCTTAAAGAAATCCGAGATGCTATCGGTGTTCGGATCATCACAGGCTTTACAGATGATATCTACCGCATCGTTGACTATATTCGTCAGCTACCCACCATCCATATTTTTAAAGAGAAAGACTATATCCGTCAGGTCAAACCCAATGGCTACCGTTCTTACCATCTGATTCTCGAAGTGACTACCCCCCTACCCAGACTGTCTGGGAAATGACCAGGAACCTACTTTATCGAGATCCAACTGCGCACGATTGCCATGGACTCTTAGGCAGCCTTGAGCACTCAGATGAAGTACAAGAAAAAACATCCAAAACCCTGAGCGAATCACGCGGGAGCTCAAACGTTGTGCCGATGAGCTTGCTTCTTGCGACTTGACCATGCAGACCATCCGTGATTTGATTCAGCGATCTGACCAAGACTAAGGAGAACCTATGAAAAATCCTGCTTGCCGAAGATGAAGCTCAACTCAATCGCGTCATCACCGTTGCTTTAGAACGCGAAGGCTATAGCGTTGATTCTGTTTTTAATGGACAAGATGCTGTCGAAAAAGCTACAGCTAACCACTATCACCTCATGATTTTTGACATCATGATGCCGATCAAGACAGGAATCGAAGCCCTCAAAGAAATCCGCCAGTTGGGCAATACGACCCACGTCATCATGCTGACAGCCATGGCGGAAGTAGATGACCGTGTAACCGGACTCGATGCAGGGTGCCGACGACCACTTTGACCAAACCCTTCTCTCTCAAGGAACTATTGGCTAGGGCTCCGTTCTACTGCCCGCCGTCTGGAGGACTATACCCCAGATACGGTCCAATTAGGAAATACTCGCTTGGATATTGACGAACAAGAATTAGCTACTACAAACAGCATTCGTTTAGGGAAAAAGGAGACTCAATCTTGACCCTCCTCATCCAGCATGCTAACCAAGCCCTCAGTTGTCAACAACTACTAGAGCAAGTCTGGCCAGATGAGCTGGAAGAGAGTGATCACGAGCTCGTTTTTTTCTCTATATTTCTACCCACGCCAAAACTCCAAAAGTGTCCAGTCTAACTTACAGATACTTGGTACCGGCAGAAGGACCTTTCCAACTGATAGGAGGAGACTAGATGTTTCGAAAAACTACGCATCAAGTTTATTGTCACAGCCACTGCTGCTATCGCTCTGATTCTTGCATTCTTTCTGGTCTTGATGAATAGCATCGTCTATACTCAGACAGAGGATAATATCCAAAACCGTCCTCTCCATCTTGTCTAAAAATGAAGGCGAACTCCCAATCACAGATGAAATCAGGAGAGTTTCACCAAAAAGAACATCCAGGAAGGGATTATCTACAATTTTCAGTATTTCTCTGTCAGAGAAAAAGGGGGAATGACTACACTATTTCTCTAGGGGAATGTCCAATCACTGACCGAAGCAGACGTCAGAGGTTTTCTCAGAAAAATTCTTAAAAACCGGAAACCTATGGCACGATTACTCGCAACGGGCGCTACTTCACCTACCAGATTAGTCAGACAGCTTCGGGTAAGCTCCTAGTCTTCTTTGAAGCTACCAACTACATTCTGCGAACGAGACACCCTCTTTTCAAGTCTCTATTTGGTTATCACTGGCTAGCCTATTTTCTCCTTGCTCTGCTCTTTACCTTGATTTCTGGGATTGTTATCCGTCCCTTCGTCAAAAACTATGAGAAACAACGGATGTTTATCACTAATGCAGGTCACGAACTCAAAACACCGCTGGCTATCATCTCAGCCAATACCGAGCTTCAGGAACTCATGGAAGGAGAGACCGAGTGGAGCATCAGCACCAAGGAACAGACCGAGCGTCTCAACCACTTGATTGGAAGACTGATCCGACTTGCTCGGCTCGAGGAGCAAGAGGATATCAAACTAGCTCCTCAAAACATCTCCGTCATCGCTGAAAAGGTCGCCTCAGACTTTGCTCCTCTCTTTACCAAAGAGGATAAAAACTTTGAAAGCCTGATTGAAGCAGATATCATAGAAAAAGTTGCTCAGGAGGAATTTTACGAATTACTCAGTATTTTGCTCGACAATGCCCGCAAATACTGTGATCCAGCAGGCACCATCCGTCTAACTCTCAAACGCAAAGCCTATCTCCTACGCAAGCGCACCTGTATCACTGTGTCTAACGACTACAAGGATGGGCAGCCTGCCAATATCAAACGCTTCTTTGACCGCTTTTATCGCGCCGAAACATCACACAATAACCAAACCACATCTGGTCATGGTATTGGCCTCTCCATGGCTCAACACCTTGTCAGCCTGTTTAGAGGAAAAATCTTTGTCAGCTATAAAAAGCAGGTGATTACCTTTACCATCTGGTTGTAAACGTGGAGAGTCTGGTCGGAGTTCATTCAATAAAAATACAAGGGGAAGCCAATGGAATTTTTAGTAGCTGAGGAGGGTACTCCTCAAAGCATCGGTTGCGAAGAGGCAACGATAGCATATTATGGGAGTGAGATAGAATTTCATTATGAAACCGTGCCACCACGTGGAGATGATATTTTTTCTGCAAAATTGCCTTTGTTAAATATTCAACTTCCATTTTGGATGTATGGAAGAAATCTCATATTTTTAGATGCCTATTATTTGCTTGTAGAAACAGTGGAAAAGGGCACTTGGGATCCTATAACAAGCATGCTTATCAATATCCATACAGGAAAATATGCAAGTTTGGACCACTGGTACAACAACATTTCGGTTAAGGAAAAAGAAATCGAGTTAAAAAATGACTACGATGGAAGATCTATGATTTTAAAAGATGTTGATGGACTTAAGTGGGTTTAGAAACGTAAAATGCAAATGTTAGTTTTTATATTAAAGGAGAAGAACAATGGCCAAAAAAAGAGTGACCTTACCTAAAAATTTTGATGAACTGATTACAGCAAGAGATATTGAAGCTCTTAAAGCCGTATATGATAAATGTGAGCTTACTGCTCATGACGGCAGATACAGCTTAAATACGGCACTTCATTTTGGAGGTGTTCCTGATGAGCTTGTTATCTGGTTGGTGGAACAGGGTTTAGATGTAAATACTCCTGATTATTATGGGCGTACACCATTATATACACATGCCACTTTGGGGAGAGATACTGTAAAACTGCTATATGAATTAGGCGGAGATATACAAAAAACTGATACATACGGGAGTACACCTCTACATACGGCAGCAAGGTTTTTCCGACCTAAGATAGTCAGTTTTTTGATTGAAAAAGGTGCAGATGTTAATCCCAAAACTGTTATGGGACGAACTCCTTTAGCTGAAGCCCTTGCTACTTGTAGGCAGATTAATATTGCACAGGTAGCAGAAATTGCAGAAATGCTCATAAAGGCGGGCGCTGAGGTAACTCCTGATATGGCAGAAAGAGTCGAACTAATCGGTAAGGATTTTGAATTTCACAGAGAAAACTTTAATAAAGATTACTTGACTGAAACAGAAGCAGGGCTTGAGAAACTCTATGCACTGTTTGGTGTAGAACCTGCTCCGAAACGCAAGATACATGACGGAGTTTCTCCTATTATTGTAAAAAAGGTTCTTGGAAGGAGCAGTATAACGAGCTTTGGGATTTACTCATTCCTTCAAGCGGTACCAGCGAAAACTGTACAAGGCGAAGTGATCCGTATAACAGGGCGCGTACAGGATGAGCTCTATAGAAATGGCGGTGTCAACTGGGATAAACACTACCGAAACATGCTTAAAGCCCTGCCAAAATCATTTCGCTTCAGGCACACCACTTTCGAAGAAGAACTGGAAGAAACTAAGGAGCTGATTTCCAGCATCCGTGCAAAAGGCAGTGATGAAGATACTATAACTGAACGTTTGTGTGAACTTTCGGTTCTCTGGGTAGCTTAAATCCTGATCCGCTTCCTTTAGGGAAATAAATTATAACAGATGAGTACATAATCTGTAGGAGACCTAAAATGGTCAAATTAAAATATATAGGAAATTTTAAATCTGTTCCACAAATTGTAAATGATATCATAAATGGAAATACATCGGCATTAGATGAGTATTTTTTTCAAAGGGATGGAGTATTGTGACAGCTATTTCCTGATGCTGGATTTTTGATCCGAATACAGAGGGAAAAGAAGGGCAGATTATCGGCTATATCCATGATCCTGATGAAGTTGTGTATGTGGCAGAAAATCTTAAAAGACCTAATTTTCGATCATTAGGGAAATAAAAGCATAGAATGAATGCATTTGTAGGGAAAAATGATAATGAGTACACAATTCTCTAACTCAGAAAGTACCAACCTAAAATAAAAAGATTTAGAAAGAAACCGTTTATGGAAAAATACAAGTTTCAAAAAGAATGGTTGCAGAAATACCAAGAAATAAAACATCTACTCACTTCGTCTATCAATTATGCAGACTGTTTTTGATAGGAAAGAAATACAGGGTGCAGAAATTTTTTGTTTTGGATATGGGGGAAGTGACTTTTCCCTAGCGGAGAAATTCTGGTTCGCGATCCTTTGGGTCTGGCTCCGTAGAGAGGAAAAGCCTTACTTACAATCTGTTCCCAAAGGAACATATAGACTAAAAACTTTAGTAGCCAAGATAGAAGAAGACCATTACAGGTATGTAGCAACGAGAATCCAATTTACAGATCAAGTACCAGTCATCTACTATGAAGCACTGACTGGTGATGAAGATATAGACGCTGTTGAAAAAGACTCTTATTTTGGATTTGCAGTTGATGCAGGTCTGGCAACGATAGTAGATGTTGAAACCAAGAATGCCTACTGCGATTTTGAAGATAATTGGTATAAAGAAAATCCTGACAAAAATATCTACGATGATTTCTTTGCAGCAGTTTTTGCTCAACATGCCATAGACAATCCCTTTATCAACGTGAGGGTGGGGATTGGATTAATTTTAAAATCCCCAACACTGACCTAAGCATTCCGATGATCCAATCAGGTTTTTGGAGACGGAGTCTATCCCTGTCTACTTTGGCTATGATAAGGATAATCAGCTTTGTGATTTAGTTGTCGAACATATTTACCCAGAATAGAGAGGAATAGCAATGTCACTAGAAAAATCTATGATTATTTTTCATCATTATGATTCTAAAACCTACCAAGTTGTAGCCTGCATGGGAAACGAACCCTCGAAGAGGAGATACAAGATTTTTGAAAAACTGTATCAAATCAGTCTTCCAGAAGACTTTTAGAGAGTTTACCATGTCACCCCTAGGCGGACTATAAATGGAAGTCAGGGAGGAACTGTGGCCTAGAGCTAAAGCATTTGATGTGGCACCATTTTGGACATTTTGCCGTGGTATTAAGGTTTACGGCATTGCAAATGAGATACCTGATTTTCTAGATATTCGACTGAAGACCAAAGAATTACATGAACTAGGCTTTGTAAATTATATCCCTTTTCTGTCTATCATCGGTGATGGAGATGTGATTTTCTGCTTTGATAAAAATAATCACATTGTCGCCTTAGATTGGTATAGTAGTGGAGAGGCTGAAGAACTCGATAGTGACTTTTCAGATCTTTTGCTCAAGCAAATCCAAGAACTGGAGGAGCGTAAAAACAGAATGTTAGAGAGAATCGAGAAACAGAAAAAAGAAAAATAAGCCATGTACTGACCAAACTGCCTCTAATGTCAATACAACAGCACGAAACTCAAAAGAGCTGGAAACCAGCTCTTCTTTTTATTTTACAACAAGCTCGTAGCGAGTTTTGCTGGTAAAGGTTTGACCTGCTTTGAGAATGACTTGGTCTTTGAAGTCACTGTGAATGGCATCTGGTAAAGCTTGCGCTTCAAGGGCAATCCCATTGTGCTGTACCATTGGCTGACCAGCTATGAGCACACTCTCATCAACAAAGTTTGCTGTGTAGACCACAAAGCAAGGGGCCTCTGTCTTGAAAAGTAGGAAGCGACCTGAGTTTTGGTCATAAAGGAAACCAGCATTGTCATGACCTGTAGGAAGGGCAAATGGGTGATCCAAACCAGATACCAACTGGATTTGCTCATCTTCCTCTGCAAAGATGTCCTTCAACAAAGCACCATTGTAGATATGTTTAACCACATCACGAGTAGCATCTGGAGTCTTAGCTGGAACACCGTCTGGAGCGATTGGGTAAATGCCCTCTGTGTTTAGCTGAAAGACATGACGGTCAATCGTCTGCGTGAAATCACCAGACAAGTTAAAGTAGCTATGATTAGTTGGATTGACAAGCGTATCCTGATCGGTTGTCACCTTGTAGCTGATTTCGTAGGCGCCAGTTTCTTCCAAGTGATAGCTGATCCAGATCTTAAGATTACCAGGGAATCCTCCCGTCCCGTCTGTACGCTCTGTGTAGAGAGTCAAACCATGGTCGCTCACTTCGACCAATTCAAACAAGCTCGCATCCCAACCTGTTGAACCACTGTGGTTACAGTTGCTAGCGTTGTTGACTTCAAGATTATAGGTCTGACCATTGAGCTCAAATGTCGCACCTGCAATACGGCCCGCTACAGGACCCACACTTGCTCCATGCTTGGGACTATTGCCTACATAGCTATCAAAATCATCAAAGCCCAAAATCACATTGGCAAAATTCCCAGCCTTGTCAGGCGTGACATAGCGCAAGATGGTCGCACCATAAGTCATAACTTCAAGCTGGTAACCACCATCAGTCTCAAAGCGATAGGCCAAGACATCCTTGCCCTCATGATTTCCAAATACACGCTCTGTGTATGCTTTCATTCTTCTCTCCTTTGATCCATTTCTCTTAAGTAAACAAACCATAGAGAGTGTATGCACCATCTATGGTTGTAGTTTTATTTTCAGAATCCTTTGTCACAAAACCTTAAGTATTTTCTTAACAAAAAGGGATTCTTCTATACTTGTTTTATGCTTCCACACGTTCTTTCCATGAAGTCGCTGTTGTTTGAAGAACCTTGTTGAGTTCGTCAATGTTCTCAAATCCAGTTGTGCGTAGCCATTCACGAGCTGCTGCCTCACCATCTTTGATGTAGGCTTCAACTGATCCAGCCCATGTTGCACGTCCACAAAGAACACCGTTGAAGTTCGCGCCTGATTCGTGGGCAAAGACAAGTGTTTCTTGGAAGAGTTTAGCTGATACACCTGCACTCAAGTAGATGTATGGAAGATTTGTTGCTTCGTCTTGCTCTTTGAAGAAAGCTGCCGCTTCTTCGCGTGTATGGAACGATTTCACCATCGCCAAAGCCTTCAACGTATTTGACGTTGACTGGAACTTCCACTTTCAAGACATCAATGTTGAAACGTGGGTCTGAGAAGACTTTCATGGCACCGATAACCTTGTGTGGTTTTACTTTAGCGTATTCAGCAGAACCTGCGTCAGCGATTTTTTCATCGTAAGCAAGGATTTCAAGGAAGAATGGAATGTCTTCCGCCACACACTCAGAACCGATGCGTTCGATGTAGGCTTGTTTTTCTTGGTTGAGTTCGTCAGAGCTGTCTACGTCATAGTAAAGCAAGAACTTGACTGCATCTGCGCCTTGTTCTTTGATGCGTTTGGCAGACCAAACATCCAAACAGTCAGGCAAGCGTTTAGTGCTTGTTGTGTCGTAGCCAGTTTTCTCATAAGCTAGGAGAAGACCAGCATTTGGATCTAGCGCTTTTGTAGCCGGAAGTCCATACTCTGGGTCTAGAAGCATAGAGGATGCGTATTTTGTCAATTCATCCGCTACCAAGACTTTAAGTTCTTCCATTTGAGCCACTGTTGGCTCTTCTGTTTGGTATTGAGCCATGAGGCGTTTTAAAGCACCACGTTGGTCAAAGGCAAGAGCTGAGATAATACCGTTCTCGTCAGAGAGTTTTTGCAAGCAAGCTACTTTATTGGGACTTAATTGTAATTTACTCATAGACACTTCCTTATTTTTGATATTCATGAATGATCACACCTTGTACCACACGGTTTACAGTGCCAGTAGGAGATGGTGTATCTGGTTTATTTTCTACCTTGAGTGAAGTCAATAGGGCAAAGAGTTGGGCATAAACGATGTAAGGGAAGACACGGTAAATATCGTTCAAGACACCGCCACAACCAAGGGCTACTTCTTTGACATTTTCAAGATCAAAGGCTTGATCACTCAAGAGCACGACACGACGAGCAATGTGATCACCAGCAACTTCACGAACCAAGTCCAAGTCGTACTTGCGAGTGTAGTCTGTCGTTGTACCAAAGATCAAAACAACTGTATCTTCGTTGATCAGTGATTTTGGACCGTGACGGAAGCCGACTGGGCTCTCATACATGGTCGCCACTTGACCAGCTGTTAATTCCAAAATCTTCAACTGAGCTTCATGAGCAAGTCCAAAGAAAGGACCTGCACCCAGGTAGATAACACGGTTAAAGTCGAGGTCAACAAGCTCTTTTTAACATCTGCTGCATTGTCTAGAATCTTACGAGCAAGGCTAGTCACAACTTCAAAACGTTCAGCTTTCACAGCAAATTCTGTAGGATCAAAGACCAAGAGAGCTGTTAGCATCATGGACGTAAAGCTAGAAGTCATGGCAAATCCAGCGTCATTGGAAGCAGCTGGTTGCAAGAGCAAAAGATTGCGCTCATCACCGTGGGCTTGAAGAGCCAATTTCCCGTCCGCTGCACAAGTAATGGTCACTTGATAGAGGTCATCAACCAAGGCTTTAGCCAAATCAACCGTCGCCACACTTTCAGGCGAATTTCCACTACGAGCAAAGGAAACAAGGACAGTCGCCACATCTTTTTTCAAATAAGTTTCTGGATTGGCAACAATATCAGTTGTCGCAATGGCATTGAAATTCCATTTGCGCTCGTCATAGACTTCCTTAAAATATGGCACCAAGGTATCTCCCACATAAGCAGAAGTCCCAGCACCTGTCAAGATGACCTTGATATAGTCATGTTTATCCGCAATCCCTTGTAGGAAGGCTGCAATTTCTTCCCGTTTCGCTTGATAGGCTTCAAAAGCTTCTTTCCATACATCAGGCTGTTGGTAGATTTCACGAGTCGTGATTTCTGCACCCAGTTCAAGTAATTCTTCTTTTGTGTAATTTAGCATAGAGTTCCTCTAATCTATTGTTGTTTCATTCCTATTGAAAATATGGGAATGGGAGTGACTCCCATTCCCATGTATATTCTATATAAGATGCTCTAAGTTACATCTTATTCATCTTCGTCATCATCGAAGCCCGCTAACAGGTCGTTGACTTTTACAATGCTTTCTGCAGCACGGCTCTTATAATCCGCATCTGCACCTGTAAGGCTGGCATTGATAAATTCAATCACCATTGGAAGATTCATCCCTGCGTAGAGTTCAATGTCGCGTCCTTCCATGATCAAACGGCTTACCACGTTACATGGTGTACCACCGAGAAGATCCGCAAAAACTAGGAAATCATCCAATCCTTCGATAGCAGCTTCAAATTTTGCAGTAAATTCTTCTGGACCATCTTCTGGAAGAAGAGCCACCGCATGAATGTTGTCCTGTGGACCCATGATCATTTCTGTGCTACCTTTAAGTTCTTCACAGAAACGACCATGACTCACCAAAATTAATGATTTACTCATAAATTATGCGCCCATTCCAAGCAAGAATTTACCGATGAATGAAAGACCTACTGCAAGAACGATAATGATACCGATCGCTTTAGTAGAGTTCATACCTTTTCTTGCCAAGCAACCAGAAGATAAAGGCAGTAAAGATTGCTGGAAGCAAGCGTGGGAAGATTGAGTTCAAGATGTCTTGAAGTCAATCATCTTTTCACCGATTGGCAATTTGTAAGAAATCTCAAAGTTGATCATTGTCGCTACAAGAGCACCCATCATGAAGACACCAAGTACAGATGCAGCATCAATCAAAGCTGTCAAAGTACTTTGCATGTTGTTGATAAGGTTAACCCCTTCTTTGTAGGCAAATTCAATTGTTTCCAACGGAAGATGTCATATGCAACTGCAACTGCGATCCAAAGGAAGATACCCCATGGTTGGCTAAAGCGATAGCCATAGTTGCTGCGATAGATCCCATGATAGCAGGTACAAGTGAACCAAAGATTGTATCTCCAAGAGGAGCGAATGGTCCCATCAAACCTGTCTTGATACCGTTAACGGCATCTTTTGAACCCACACCATCTTTTTCTTCCATGGCAAGGTCAAAACCAGCGATAATAGTGTGGAAGAATGGTGAAGTATTGAAGAATTGAGTATGAACTTTCATCATTTCTTTCAATTCAGGAGTTCCATCCCCATACATTTTACGCAATTGAGGCAAGATCATGTAAAGGTAACCAGAAGCTTGCATACGTTCGTAGTTCCAACCTAATTGGAAAGTAAACAAGCTACGTTTGTTGATTTGATTAAAATCTTCTTTTGTAAGTTTGTAATTAGAATTCGTCATCTTCGATTTCCCCACTTTCTGATGGTGTAGAAGGTGCTGCTACAGCTACTTTTTGGCTGTTCTTAAAGTGAACAACTGCAAGGAAGATACCTACGATAGAGATACCGATCATAGACAAACCTTTGAAGTTGTTAGCAAAGCCAATCTTTTCAGCAACATCAGCAGGAAGAGTACCAAGGATACCCGCAACGGCTCCACCAAGACCTGTTACATATGAGTAAAGAACAGTCAACATAGCTGTCAAACCGAATCCCATTGCAAGGTAGTGAAGGTTACGTTTAACTGGAAGGTAACGAAGCAAGATTGCAAATCCAAGACCTGGAAGCATACGACCTGCAAGTGTCAAACCGTCTGCAACCCATTGGTATTCTTTAACAAGGTCTACTACTGATTGTACGAAAGCACCACCAAAAGCAAGAGCGAAGAATACTGGAAGGGCACGAGAAAGAGCCCATGGAAGCGCACCAAGTAGGTAGTTACGTTCGATACCTTTGTAGTCAAAGCGTTCGATCGCAGCATCAATACGGTGTGCAAAGAAAGTAGTTGTCATACGTCCAAGAACGTCGAAGTATGTCAAAAGTGCCGCTACTGGTACAGCGATTGTTGTAATCGCAAGGTCTGTATCAATACCTTGAGAGATAGAGAATGCTGTTGCAAGAACCGCACCAGAAGTTGCGTCGATACGAGAAGCACCACCGAAGGTACCAACCCCAAGAACGAACAACTGCAAGCTACCACCGATAAACAAACCAGTTGTCACATCTCCCATGATCAAACCAGTAATGAAACCAGCGAATACAGGGGAACCTGCAGATGAAACGATTGTCAACTCATCACAGATTTGATAAGCTGAGTACAAAGTGAGAAGTAAAATTTGCCACCATTGTATCATAACAATGACCTCCTAAAAATTTTTTCCTATTTTAATAAGCTCAAAAAGTCTGAAACTGGATCATTTGGAACCATTTGAGCAGTGAGTTTCACACCTTTTTCTGCTAGTTTGTGGAAATCTTCCACATCCTTGTCTACCACGTTGATAGAACGTGTGATAGAGCGAGTTTCTGGTGTTTGAGACATATTGCCGACGTTGAGTGTTTCAAGCGGAACACCTGCTTCGACCAAACCAAGGAAACGGTCTGGTTTACGTGCAACGATAAAGAGACGTTGGCTATCGTATTTACCAGCAAGGATATTTGCTGCTGCTTTCTCAACTGGCAAGATACTGAGTTTCACACCTGGTGGTGTCGCAAGTTTCAAACCACTCTTTTCAATATCGTTGTTAACAACTTCGTCGTCTACAACCATAATGCGTGAAACATTTAGTTTTCCAGCCCAAAGATTGGCTACTTGACCGTGGATCAAACGTCCATCGATACGGCATCCTACAATTGTCATAAGTTTTCCCCCTTTATGTGTTTTAGTGTAGGTTTACGAGTTAAATGAATCTCTTCTTTATATTCGCCCTCAGTTTCAAAGATGATGATGCGGTTAGCACCTTCCTTGAGATAGCTATGAGGGATATAAAGAGTGAGAGGGTCAGTCGACGTTCCAGAAACGTCCTAAAGTGACGCCCGTTGACAAAGGCAACTCCCTTACCAAACTCAGACAAGTCTAAGTAGGTATCCTTCGGCTCTTCAACAGTAAAGTCGAAAGCGTAAAAGGCTGGTTGTCCTTCTGTCCATCCTTTTGAAAAATCAATTTTCTCAGGATTATCCAGTGGTAGTGGATATTGTTTCCAATTCAGTAAGAAATGTAGATCTTTGCAGACACCTGTACGAATTCCTTTATGTTGCGTATCTGCTAAGAACTTATGTCCGTAGTTGACACGCCCCATATTTTCAATCAAGATGTCAATCTCTGAAAAGCCTTCTCGGTTGCCCTGACAGTAGATATCTTCACCAATCTCTGTCTGGTATTGAGTAGCAATCCATTGACCATCTACAAAGAGTTGAGCTCGGTCACGTCCATCGATGATACGGAGACGTTCCTCTTCTGCATCCCAACTTGCCTCAGTGCGGTAGAGAAGGTAGCCATAACTTTGACCAAGTTCTTCCATCGCTTTTTGGATAGAGGCTCTCAGTAGGACTAGAGAGACTATCCAGAGTTTCAAACAAGGACACTTTTTCGACTAGTGGAATGGATTCCATTCCATGCTTTCCTTTGTAAAGTGGTTCCAATTGTGGATACTCTGGGAAGTGGGTTGCCATCATCTTCTTGACTGCTAAGTATTTAGCAGTTGGATTTCCTTCTTCATCGAGAAGGGCATCATAATCATAAGATGTAACTTGAGGCAAATCTAGAGTCCCTCGAGCCGAGCAACCATTCATGAAACCAAAGTTTGTTCCGCCATGGAACATATAAAAGGTTAATCGAACCTTGCTCCAAAACCTCTCGAACAGCTTCTGCCAATTCTTTAGGATCTCGTGTGATGATGGGTTCTTTCCAACGGTTGAACCAGCCATCCCAGAACTCCATACACATGAGGGCTACTTCTTGCCATACTCATCAAAAGAATTCCTGCATCTGTGAAAAGTTGTACGGAGCTTTAGAACCGAAATTCCCTGTCACAAAGAGGTCATCTTCGATCAAGGTTCCGGCTTTCAGAGTAGCCCTCCATGGACCATCTGAAGTAAAGAGTGGGCAATCAATCCCTCGGTCTTCCATCAATTTCCGAATCGCTCGTAGATAAGACTTATCTTCTCCATAAGAGCCATATTCATTTTCGACTTGCATCATGAGAATGTTTCCGCCATTATCCAACAAGCGAGGTACAAGCCTTGGCAATAATTGGTCATAATAGCGAGCAACAGCCTCGATGTAGGCTGGGTCGGACGAGCGAATTCGCATGTCCTTGGTCAAGAGCCAAAGCCGGCAAGCCACCAAATTCCCATTCCGCACAGATAAATGGAGACGGGCGTACAATGGCATAGAGACCCAGATCTTGTGCAATTTGAAGAAATCTCTCCAAATTTCTGGCACCTTCAAAATCAAACTCCCCTTCAACAGGTTCGTGTAAATTCCAAGCCACATAGGTCTCGACTGTATTAAAAGCCAAGCGCCTTTAAGTTATAGAGAATGATACCAATCCTCTGCTGGAATCCTAAAAATAATGAATGGCGCCGGGACAAAATCTTTGAACGGTTTTTCGTCTAAATAGAAATCGTCCTCAATTTTAAATCTTGTCATGTTATTACCTCTGACGAATTAAGTTTGCGCTTTTCATTTATTATAATATTAACTATAATCAAATCTTTTGCATTTTGTCAATAGGTTTTAGAAAAATTCTTTAAAAATTTTTTCTATTTTTACTTTTTTTACCAAAATTATCTAAAAATAGCATGAAATGAGGGCTTTTGCACGACTCCTGTTTTTGACGGCGCTTTTATATATGTGCAAAATAATATTTTTAATGTATTATGTTATTTTTCATCTAAATGCTACTATTTTTCTTTGTGTTTGTGGTAAAATCAAAGAAGGAGAAAAGAAAAATTGAGGTGCAATTATGGCTATTCAAAAATACCAATATATTAAAGACGAACTCAAGAATAAAAATCATCTCAGGTCAATTTGCGAGTGGAGACAAGTTTTATACTGAAGCAGAGTTGATCGCGATGTATGATGTCAGTTCTATCACAGTTGTTCGTGCCTTGAACGACCTTGCCAAAGATGGCTATATTGTCCGCCAACAAGGAAAAGGGACTTTTGTTTCACGCGCCCGTAAGCACAAACTCGTTGAGTTTTCAGACGTAGAAATTTTTGAAACAAAAGACGATAAGGTAACTGTCCTTTCTATCGAACGTGGAAATAAGCTTGAATATTTGGAAAAACTTGGTTTGCGTGGAGACCAGTTCTACTACAAGATCGAACGGACACGTCAAACTAACGGTGTGACCTATATCTACCACACTTCTTATATTCCCGAACAATATATCAATGCCAACTATCCAAATCTTGACTATTATAGTTCTATCTATAAACGTTTCAAATTGGATTACCGCATTCACATGACTGATGAGCATTTTGAGGAAATCAACGAAATCGCATTCCCAACACCCGAGCATGCTGCTTCTACTTTGGGAATTGATACACAATTTCCAACTGTCTTCCAAACGAAGACTACAAAACTTGAGGCCACTGGACCAAGTCCTTGCCTATAGTGAAACTTATAAGCGAGCAGACTACTACAAAATCAAATTCATCTCGTGTGATCGAGGTCATTAAGAAAAAGCTTGAGCCTAGCTCAGGCTTTTTTTCTATGTTCATTATAGCATGCACCATTTGGTATGAACATATGACGAAGGGTAATTCTTTAATTAGTAGTGCTTTTTACTAAAAAACAAGTTAAATATTGGCTAGATTTTCCTTGTTTTTAGTTTTTTTGACAATTTTTCCTAAATCTTATGATTTCCTCCATTTATTATAGTTCTTTCATAAAAGCCGCTTGACTTTTTATATCTTAGATAATAAAAATAAAAAACAGTTTTGTGTAAACGCTATCACACAATATAATAACAGGGAGGTTTTATCATGAAACTAGAAAAGAAACAGCGCTTCTCCATTCGTAAGTACGCGATTGGAGCAGCTTCTGTACTCATAGGATTTGCTTTTGGTACCCAAGTCGTGTCTGCCGACAGCGTCACTCCAACACCAGAAAATCCAAGCGCAGCTCAGACTGCTCAAGGAGAACCACAGACAGCTGAGACATCGGTTGAAAGCAAGCTTGAAAAAACAGTCGAGGCAAAAAGAAGCTCAGCTACACTCGCTCCAACAGTCGAAAAAACTGAATCCCCAGCAGTTGCAGAGAAAGTTGACGAGACTCCAGTCACTGAAAAAGCTACTCCTGTTTCAGAAGAAAACTCAGAAGCAGTAAAAAACGACGAAGATAAGAGAAATGAAGCCGTCACACCTGCTGCAGTTGCTCCTAGCACTGAACGAGCAAGTCAAGTAAATGAAAAACTGGCGAAAAGAAAAATGATCTCAATCGACGCTGGACGCAAGTACTTCTCTCCAGACCAACTCAAAGAAATCATCGACAAAGCCAAACACTACGGTTATACTGACCTCCATCTCTTAGTCGGAAATGATGGCATGCGTTTCATGCTGGATGACATGACGATCAAAGCCAATGGCAAAACCTATGCCAGTGAAGATGTCAAACGTGCACTCGAAAACGGAACCGATGCCTACTACAAGGATCCAAACGGCAACCACTTAACAGAGAGCCAAATGACGGACTTGATCAACTATGCTAAAAACAAAGGCATTGGTCTCATCCCAACTGTAAACAGCCCTGGTCACATGGATGCAATTTTTGCATGCCATGAAAAGAACTAGGCATCCAAAAACCGAACTTCAACTACTTTGGTAAGGAATCTGCTCGTACCGTTGACCTTGATAACAAAGAAGCAGTTGCATTTACCAAGGCTCTGATTGACAAGTATGCTGCTTACTTCGCTGGCAAATCTGACATTTTCAATATCGGACTAGACGAGTACGCCAATGATGCTACAAACGCCAAGGGGCTGGAGCGTTCTGCAAGCTGATAAATATTATCCAAATGAAGGGTATCCTGTAGATGGATATGAGAAATTTATCGCCTACGCAAACGACCTTGCTCGCATCGTCAAATCTCACTACTCAAACCAATGGCTTTCAACGATGGTATCTACTATAATGGCGATACTAGCTTTGGTACTTTTGACAAAGACATCATCGTTTCTATGTGGACTGGTGGATGGGGCGGATACGACGTCGCTTCTTCTAAACTTTTAGTTGAAAAAGGCCACCAAATCCTTAATACCAACGATGCTTGGTACTACGTCCTCGGACGAAATGCCGATGGCCAAGGCTGGTACAACCTCGACCAAGGACTCAATGGTATCAAGAACACTCCAATCACCTCAGTACCAAAATCTGAAGGAGCAGACGTTCCATTCATCGGAGGTATGGTAGCTGCTTGGGCGGACACCCCATCTGCACGCTATTCACCATCACGCCTCTTCAAACTCATGCGTAGCTTCGCAAATGCCAATGCTGAATACTTCGCAGCTGACTATGAGTCTGCTGAGCAAGCCCTGAAAGAAGTACCAACAGACCTTAAACGCTATACTGCAGAAAGCGTCGCAGCTGTAAAAGAAGCTGAAAAAGCCATTCGCTCACTCGATAGCAACCTCAGCCGTGCCCAACAAGACACCATTGATCAAGCAATCGCGAAACTCCAAGAAGCTGTAAGCAATTTGACCTTCACACCAGAAGCTCAAAAAGAAGAAGACGCGAAACGCGAAGTTGAGAAACTTGCCAAGAACAAGGTAATCTCAATCGACGCTGGACGTAAGTACTTCACGATTGACCAACTCAAACGCATCGTAGACAAGGCGAGCGAACTCGGCTATTCTGACATTCATCTCCTCCTTGGAAATGATGGACTTCGCTTCCTACTTGATGACATGACTATCACTGCTAACGACAAAACTTATGCAAGCGACGATGTCAAAAATGCCATCATCGAAGGAACAAAAGCTTACTACGATGATCCAAACGGAACTACTCTTAGTCAAGCTGAAATCACTGAATTGATCGAGTACGCAAAAATCAAAAGGCACTCGGACTCATCCCAGCGATCAACAGCCCAGGTCACATGGATGCCATGCTCGTCGCTATGGAAAAACTTGGAATCAAGAATCCTCAAAGCCAACTTTTGACAAGGTCTCTAAAAACAACCATGGACCTTGAAAACGAAGAGGCGATGAACTTTGTCAAAGCCCTCATCGGCAAGTACATGGACTTCTTTTGCAGGCAAAACTAAGATCTTCAACTACGGTACCGACGAATATGCCAATGATGCCACCAATGCTCAAGGCTGGTACTACCTCAAATGGTATGGACTCTATGGCAAGTTTGCTGAGTACTCTAATACTCTTGCTGCCATGCTAAAGAACGAGTACTTCAACCGATGAGCCTTCAACGATGGTTTCTACTACGAGGACAAGGATGATGTTGAGTTTGACAAGGATGTCATCATCTCTTACTGGTCTAAAGGATGGTGGGGTTACAACCTTGCGACGCCTCAGTACCTAGCAAGCAAAGGCTATAAACTCCTCAATACAAACGGAGACTGGTACTACGTGCTAGGTAATCACAAACCAGACGAAGCCTACCCACTATCAAAAGGCACTTGAAAAACTCTGGCAAAGTGCCATTTAACCAGCTTGCTTTCTACCAAATATCCTGATGTAGACCTTCCAACCGTCGGAAGCATGCTTGCCATCTGGGCAGACAAACCAAGTGCTGAGTACAAGGAAGAAGAAATCTTTGAACTCATGACTGCCTTTGCAGACAATAACAAAGACTACTTCCACGCTAACTACAACGCACTCCGTGAAGAACTTGCTCAAATCCCTGCAAACTTGGATGGATACAGTAAGGAAAGCTTGGATGCTCTAAATGCAGCTAAAGAAGCTCTCAACTACAACCTTAACCGTAACAAACAAGCCGAGTTAGACGCTCTCGTAACCAAACTCAAGGCAGCCCGCCTAGGCCTCAAACCAGCAGCAACTCACTCAGGAAGCCTCGATGAAAACGAACTAGCTGCCAACGTTGAAACCAAACCGGAACTCATCACAAGAGCAGAAAAGATTCCATTTGAAGTTATCAAGAAGGAAAATCCGAACCTCCCAACCGGTCAGGAAAAGATCATCACACCAGGTGTAGAGGGCGAACGCACTCATTACATCTCTGTCCTTACTGAAAAATGGAAAACAAACAGAAACGGTTCTAGATAGCCAACAACCAAAAACCTGTGACCCAAGTGGTTGAAATCGGTGCCCCTATTACCCACAAAGGGGATGAAAGTACTTTGCTCCAGCTGTCGAAGCGAAACCAAGACTGGACATCCAAGAGGAAGAGATTCCGTTCACTACCGTAACACGTGAAAATCCACTCTTGCTCAAGGGGAAGACTCAAATCCTTACCAAAGGTGTTAACGGTCGTCGCAGTCATTACTACTCTGTGAGTACTAGTGCTGATGGCAAAGAAGTGAAGACTCTTGTCGATAGCCTTGTAACGCAAGAAGCAGTGACACAAATCATTGAAGTCGGAACCCTTGTAACCCATGTAGGGGACGAACACGGTCTTGCTCCAGCCGCAGAAACAAAACCGAGACTGGACATTCAAGAGGAAGAAATTCCATTCACTACTGTGACACGTGAAAAATCCTCAATTACCAAAAGGACAAAACACAAGTTGTTACTAAAGGAGCTAACGGCTACCGTACTGCCTTCTACTCTGTGAGCACTACTGCTGATGGAAAAGAAGAAAGAACCCTTGTCAATAGTGCGGTATCGCAGGGAAGCGGTAGCTCAGGGTTGTCGAAGTCGGAACTGCTGTTGAGAAAGCTGAGCAAGCTGAAACAACTACTAGCAAAGCAGATGAAAAACAACTCCCTGCAACAGGGAAGTCAAGACTCTGCAGGCTTGGTCGCAGCAGGACTCATAGCTACACTAGCAGCCTACGGACTCACTAAGAGAAAAGAAGATTAAACCCCTTCGATAAGCATACAAAAAAGCGAGATTGAATCTCGCTTTTTATTGTTATGATTAGTCACCGAGTCCGATACGTTCAAAGATATCATCCACTCGTTTAGTGTAGTATGCAGGGTTGAAGATTTCATCGATTTCCTCTTGAGTCAGGCGCGAAGTCACTTCTGGATCTGCTTCAAGAAGTGGTTTGAAGTCCACTTGATTGTCCCAAGAGTAGGCTGTTTTTGGTTGCACCAAGTCATAGGCTTGCTCACGCGTCATGCCTTTTTCAATCAAAGTCAACATAGCACGTTGGCTAAAGATAAGACCAAACGTAGAGTTCATGTTGCGGATCATGTTTTCTGGGAAGACTGTCAAATTCTTGACGATATTTCCGAAACGGTTGAGCATGTAGTCAATCAAGATGGTTGTATCTGGTGCGATGATTCGCTCAGCTGATGAGTGAGAGATATCACGTTCGTGCCAAAGGGCTACGTTTTCATAAGCTGTGACCATGTGACCACGGATCACACGCGCCAGACCTGTCATGTTCTCAGAACCGATAGGGTTGCGTTTGTGAGGCATTGCTGAAGACCCTTTTTGACCTTTAGCAAAGAACTCTTCCACTTCGCGTTGTTCAGACTTTTGCAAACCACGGATCTCTGTTGCCATACGTTCGATTGAAGTCGCGATGCTAGCAAGAACTGCAAAGTACTCAGCGTGAAGGTCACGAGGAAGGACTTGTGTAGAGATTTCTTGAGCACGGATACCCAGTTTGTCACAGACGTATTGCTCTACAAATGGTGGGATGTTGGCAAAGTTACCAACCGCACCAGAAATCTTACCAGCTTCCACGCCAGCAGCCGCATGTTCGAAACGCTCAATGTTACGTTTCATTTCGCTGTACCAAGTTGCCAATTTAAGACCAAAAGTTGTAGGCTCAGCGTGCACACCGTGGGTACGTCCCATCATGATAGTAAACTTGTGTCCTTTCGCTTTATCAGCGATGATGTTGAGGAAGTTTTCAAGATCCTTACGGATGATGTCGTTGGCTTGCTTGTAAAGGTAACCGTAGGCCGTATCCACCACGTCGGTAGAAGTCAACCCATAGTGCACCCACTTGCGCTCTTCACCAAGAGTCTCAGAAACCGCACGAGTGAAAGCCACCACATCGTGGCGAGTCTCCTGCTCAATCTCCAAAATACGGTCGATGTCAAAGTCCGCCTTCTCGCGAATCAAAGCCACATCTTCCTTAGGGATTTCCAACTCAGCCCATGCCTCATCAGCCAAGATTTCCACCCTCAAAGCCAAGCACGGTATTTATTTTCTTCACTCCAAATGTTCGCCATCTCAGGGCGGCTATATCTTTTCAATCATGTTTAATTTTTCCTTTCTTTCTTGAAAAAAACATTATATAAATACTATTTCTCACTCAATGTCTTCTTTCCAAATACACAAGGATGGGGAATTTCTACTATATTTAAATCCACATTCATAAACACATTATAAATTGCGAAATATTTTTCTGGATATTCAGGTATCGAGACTTAAATTCATCAAACTATTCCAATAAATGATCTAACTATTTTCTAGCTATATTGCCTCCTGCCCATAAACACAAATTCCATTAATTCTCCAAAAATCTTTGAATTCATCAAAAAGTACGCTCATCGTTTTTCAGGAAAATATAAATTATTTAACCTATAGAAATTTTTTTAACTTTTTCAATATTGTTAGAAAAACTTATATTTCACAGCATTATAGAATTCTTTTAGCTTCCTCTATATTACTTGAAGTAAGAACATTATTATTTTCATAACATTTTTCGCTTGTTCAAAAATTTGAATACATTTTACCTGATTCATTAACAGAAGTTCTAGGGTCTATAACCTTATCTTTTTAATAAATCATATACGTTACTGTACCTCCATAATTGAATGTTCACTTGAATTTGAGTTGAAGAAATTTGAACTCCTCGATTAATATAATATTCCTCAGCTTCTTCTTGAGTTGGATAATGTATCTGATAAAGCCTTTCCTTTCCTCTTCTAACCACCTAAAAGCAGTAGGTTTATCATAAGTTTTTATAATTGATAAACAGTACCTGTTTGCGATTTGTAGATTAGCTTCATTATCATACAAATATTGTAAAGTCTTATATCTTATAATTGGGGGCAACAGCGAAAAATCACCCATGACCTGAGCAGGAGACAATAAATTCATAGGATACTTCAAAAAGTAATCAATAAAGAGATAAGCATATAAATCAAATAAGCCATCTTTTACTTGATTAAGTTCATCATCAGAAAAACTCCTCTGTATGTTGAGTATGTGTTCCATCATTTCCCCAATGGGCGTATCTTCTCAATGGAGGCTTTTTAAATACACTTTCCTATTGTTGGAAAGTTTCTTAAATTGTTCCATATGCTCAGCTTTTTCCTAATGTAAAATAAGTATCACTCCCAATATTTAATATTTTTTTCTAACTATAACTTCTGAGAATTGCCTGATCCCTTTTATTTTTACCTCTTCTTGTTAATCCTACATAAAAAAGTATCGTGAATTAAATCACCAATCATTTGTTCATATTCAAAGATATTAAAAATTTACCATATTAACCCTACTCAAACTCCTCTTTCCCAATCCATACTGATGGGTAGTGATCTAGTGTATTCAAATCCTTATCTAGCGGTATATCATAGAGAGCTAAATAGTTTTTCAGGATATTGTGCAACTAGTTCTTCATACTTAGCTTTCACTTTTTCGTGGTCGCCACTAGCATACAAGACTTCGACGACTGCCCCAGTCTTCTCTTTTTCAACAAATGCGTTGATGATGAGTTGAATCATAGATTTCTCCATTAAATTCTAAAAATTTTCTTCTTCCTCAGGATCTTCGTAAGCAAAAAAATTCAATCGAAAGTTTTATAGGGCGACTTGTTAATCCGCAACTCTTTATATAATCATAGACCTCATCATCATCGCGGGTATGCTCTATAACTAGTTGATTATTTGTTCTTTCTACAACATGAATCCCTTCTGCATCCGGAATTTCTGGAATGACTACATCATCCGCATAAGTAAATGTCAGAGTAGTAATATCATCTTCAAATATATCATCGAATTCTTCTACCATTTTAAAAATCAATCCCTTTCCCTAATTCAACCACACTATCCGGCACATCACTAAACAAAGTTATATGCCCTACCCTACGGTTGTGCTTGTCTTCAATAATCATTTATTTACCGCCCACTCCGCTGCTTTCTCTGCATGAATCACTGTTGTGTCATAGAGAGGCAGGTCAGTATCGGATTGCTTGACGAGGAGACCAATCTCGGTACAACCCAAAATAACAGCTTCAACGCCTGCTTTTTTCAAATCATCTATAATGGTAAGATAAGCCTGTTTTGAGCTTTCTTTGATGTTCCCTAGGCAGAGTTCGTCATAAATGATTCGATTGACCTCTGTAATACCAGCTTGGTCTGGAATCAGCACTTCTAACCCAGACTCTATTAATTTTTCCTTGTAAAAATCTTGAGTCATGGTGTACTTGGTCCCTAGGAGACCGACTTTTTGAATACCGTCAGCCAACAAGGCCTGCGCAGTTGCCTGCGCAATATGCAAGATTGGAATCGTAATCTTTTCTTGTATCTGCGGAGCAACCTTGTGCATAGTGTTGGTGCAAATAACAATGAAATCTGCACCAGCTTGCTCCAAGCGATGAGCAACATCTGCCAACAGTTGACCGCTTTTCTCCCAGTCCCCGACTGCTTGATAATGCTCAATCTCTGCAAAATCAACACTGTAAAGTAGAATCTTAGCTGAATGCAAGCCACCCAGCTCTTTTTTGATGGTTTCGTTGATGATTTGGTAGTAAGATGTGGTGCTTTCCCAACTCATACCACCAATCAGACCAATAGTTTTCATAGGCTAATTAAACTCCTCCTTGCTTATCACAACCGACGGATAGTGTGGCAAGCTACTTAGATCTGCACCCAATGGCGAATCATAGATAGCCAGATAATTGTCTGGATATTGAATCTTTAATTCCTGATATTTGGCTTTTACTTTTTCATGGTCAGCGCTGGTAAAAAGCACTTCTACAACGGCGATTTCTTTGCCTTCTTCCACAAAAGCGTTTACGATGATTTTAATCATAAACTGGTCTCCATTTAGCTTTAAAGATTATCATTTTCTGAGTCTTCATGTATAGAAAATTCAAATGAAATTCTCTCAGGATGTCTAGGAAGGCCGTAACTACTCAGATAATCCTTTACTTCCTTCACAGAACAAGAATATTCTAAGACTAGCTGATTGCCAGCTCTCTCTAAAATATGGATCCCCTCTCTATCCGCAATCTCTGGAACAATCAAATCGTCCGTATAAGTCAGTGTTACGGTCGTTATTTCATCATCTAGCAATTCATCAAATTCTTCTGCCATTTCAAAAATCAATCCCTCCCCAAACTCAACTACACTATCCGGCGCATCACTAAACAAGGTCACATGTCCCATCTTGCGGTTGTGCTTCGCTTCTATTTTACCATACAGGTGGAGGTGGGCGCTTGGATTTTCTGTGACATATTTTTCAGCGACCTTGACATGTTGGCCAAGAACATTGAGCATAACAGCAGGCGCATGTAGTTTGATAGCTGGCAATGGTTCTCCCAGAACACCCAAGATATGCGTGTCAAACTGGGAGAAGTCGCAGGCTTCGATGGAGTAATGCCCTGAGTTGTGTGGGCGTGGGGCAATCTCATTGACGATAATATCATTAGCTGTCGCAAACATTTCCACGCATAGCGTTCCAGAAAGATTCAGTTGTTCTGCGATTCGCACTGCCATGGTTTTTGCCTTATCTGCTAAACTTTCTGAAATGCGAGCAGGCACGACGGTCTTAGACAGAATGTTGTTGCGGTGGATATTTTCCTGAACTGGGAAGACTGTCACGTCCTTGCCATTTCCTGACACGATGACAGAAATCTCAAGGTCGAAGTTGACAAATTCTTCCAAGACACAGTCTGCTGAGTCAGCTAGCACATGGGCTTCTTCCAAGTCTGCTTCTGAGCGAATGACCTTTTGCCCATGTCCATCATAGCCACCTGTCGCAGTCTTGAGGACATAGTTTTTAGATAGATCAATATCTGCCAAGTCTTGGCTAGAAGTCACAACCTTGTAAGGTGCCACAGTGACTTGCGCCTTGTTTGAGAGGAAGTCCTTTTCAAAAATGCGATTTTGGGAGATGCGAAGCAGGTCTGTTCCTTGAGGAAGCTGACCATCCTTGATAACAGCATCCAAAACCGTTGGCATCGACATTTTCAAACTCATAGGTCAGGACATCGCAACGCTCCGCCAACTGACGGAGAGCGTCCACATCGTTATAAGGTGCCACGATGATTTCCGCCACGCGAGAGGCTGGGCAATCAGCCGCAGGATCCAGCGCGATAACCTTGTGCCCCATGTAGATAGCAGAAATGGCCATCATCTGCCCCAGCTGACCGCCACCGATAATTCCGATTGTTTTAGATGAGCTCATTGGTAGACTCCTCTGCGATTTTTCCTTGCTCTTCTGCGAAATCAGCCAACGCTGTCGCGATAGCTTGATCCTCTACTGACAGGAGACGGAGGGCAAAGAGGCTGCATTTGTCGCTCCTGCTTCACCGATAGCCATCGTCGCAACAGGCACACCACCTGGCATCTGTACGATAGAGTAGAGTGAGTCCACGCCACTAAGAGCACGCGATTTGACAGGTACACCGATGACAGGAAGGGTTGTTTTGGCTGCGACCATTCCTGGCAAATGCGCGGCACCACCAGCACCTGCGATGATGACCTTTATGCCGCGACTGCGGGCTTCTTCTGCATGCTGAAACATGAGGTCAGGCGTGCGATGGGCAGAGACGACTTTCTTTTCGTAGGCTACACCGAAGCGGTCTAGGATTTCGGCGGCTTTTTGCATGGTTGCCCAGTCGGATTTGGAGCCCATGATGATGGAAATTACTGGTTTAGTCATAATATTCCTTTTTCTTTCCTTTTTTTCAATCACCTTAAGTTGTGAGGGACGGCAGCAGCCACCAAAGGTGTCTCGTGCCTAAATCGAAGCCCAAAAGTCTTCCGATTTCCCTGAACGATTGGCTTATAAGCAATCGTTCTTTCACAACGGCGGTGATTGCTCTATATCAGCTCGCTAATGCTCGCAATCAAACGACCATTAACGTATTTTGTGAATTTTTATTTTTCTTTTTAATAATCGTCTCAATGTAGTGCGGACGTAAGCGACCGCCTAAGGCGTTCCATTACTAAAACTGGAGCCTAGGTCTCCAGTTTTTCCGCTCCTAGTAGCTTTGCTACCAGGAGTTCCACTACTGCGACGATTATCCTATAGTGGCTCGCTTTCGCTCGCCATGACAATTTTTGTATCTGTTAATCTTTTTAGGCCTTGCTTCCGATATCTGTTCGGTAGAAGAGGCCTTCTGTGTTTTGTTTGTCGAGTTCTTGGTAGATGGTTTCTTGGGCTTCTTTGACGGTGTCTGCTGTGGTGACGAGCATATAGACACGTCCACCGTTTGATAGTAGTGCTCTGCTATTTTCCGCAAACTTAGCCCCTGCATAGTAAGTGATGATGTCGCCCTCAGTCTTGGCTGGCAACTCGACACCCTTTGCATAGTCTAGCGGGTAGCCCTTGGATGCGACAACCACACCCAGAGTCACACCCTTGTCCGTCCAGGTAATGGTTGGCTCCTTGCCATCGAGAATATCCGTGATATTTCGTGCAAAGTCAGATGTCAAACGAGGCAAAATAATCTGAGTCTCAGGATCTCCGAACCGAGCGTTGAACTCGATAACTTTCGGTCCATCAGCTGTCAGGATAAGCCCTGCGTAAAGGACACCAAGATACGGACGACCTTCTTTGATCATCCCTTCAAGGACTGGCTTGACAATAGTCTCAACCGCTGTGTCAACCACGCTCTGTGGCAAGTGAGGAACTGGCGCATAAGCTCCCATACCGCCCGTGTTAGGGCCCTTGTCGCCGTCATAGGCACGTTTATGGTCCTGAGCTGTTGGCATGATGTAGAACTTGTCCCCATTGACAAAGGCAAAGAGAGAACTCCTCCCCGTCGAGGAATTCCTCGATAACCACACGCGCACCTGAATCACCGAATTTATTGTCCAAAAGCATCTCATGAGCGGCTTCGATGGCTTGCTCAACCGTTTCAGCAACAACGACACCTTTTCCCAGGTACCAATCCGTCTGCCTTGACGACGATTGAGCGCCTTTTTCTTCGATGTAAGCCTTGGCTTCTCGAAATTTGAGAAGGTCCCATAGGCTGCTGTTGGAACGTCGTATTTGACCATGATTTCTTTAGCAAAATCCTTGGACCACTCTAGCTCCGCTGCCAATCTTGTCGGACCAAAGGCTTTGAGACCAGCTGCATTGAACTCATCCACAATTCCAGCAGCAAGGGCGTCATCAGGCCCGATAAAGGACCAAGCAATATCGTTATCCTTTGCAAACTCTATTAACTTAGAATGTTCGGAAATGGAGATATTCACCAATTCCAAACCATCCAGAGTCATCCCGTCATTTCCAGGAGCTACAAAGACTTTTTCAACGTCTTTTGACTCAAGCAACTTCTTGGCAATCGCATGCTCACGACCTCCTGAACCGACAACTAACAGCTTCATCTCTCAACCTCTTTTGCGAATTATTTACTAACATTATATCATAAACGTTCGTTTTAATCTTGTTTCATTAAGCTTTTTTAAGCAAAAAAGGAAAGAAACTGTATAATAGATAGAATATGATAAAAATTTCCTCTATCTGTACCTTATCCTGAAAACAACGGATATAATTCTTACTAGAAGTAGTAAGATGTGGAAGCCTATCGTTCAAATTCAAACCTAGAAACTAGTGATAGGTGGGATTGATATCAGTGCTCTTGATGTTTTGCTCCTAGAACGGAGTCCGAGAAACATTAGCAGAACGAGTTTATCAAGTATAAAAAGTCAATTTGATTGCGGTTATTTGCTGGATTTTCTTTGTAAAACATAGGAGACACATCGCAACTTTTCTTACATCTATTATACGACTTACACAAAAAAAGCCTAAGTAGCTATAGGGTATTTACCAACTACAAAAACTTTAGAGCCAAAAAGACAGTCATTAGGACTGCCTCTTAGTTGATACCATACAAAACAAAATAAGTGTATCAACATATATATGTTGATATTTTTGATATCCATCTCAATTATTTCTAATTTATTAATAAAAAAATTTTTATAATATTAGTGAAACTCTTTTCTGATCACCTAATATTTTTTTAAAACAATTAAACGCCTCTAAATAAAGGTACAATAGTTTTGTACTACGTAGATTCAATTCAATTACGAAATTCCTGCAACAATTCTCTAGCTTTCCTAATGTTTGACACACTACCCTCAAATAATTTATTATCCTGGTCAGTTTTCCCTATAACTTCATCTACATCTCTCCATTCGATTTTTAGAATATCCACTAACACTTAAATCAGCAACTTCTATATCTTTGGTTAGTTTAGCGCAGAAAAATCAAAACCATTTATTAGATTTCCACTTGAATTCGTATAAGTAAAAATTGACAATGGTACAGGGTGATTACTATTATCCTTTAATATATCATAATCAACAGTTCCCAACGCTTTTTCATAATAATTATTGAGACCAACTTCCAATTCTTGATTAGGTTCCAAATGAACACAACCAAAATCATACTTATCTGAATTATTTTTGCCATCTCCACGTTTATAAAAAAAGAATCTTTTTTTAAATCATTAGAAAAATGCATAAGTACCACATGAAATGCTAATGGAGTTGGAGGTAATTTTTATTGTCTGACTCTCCTTTATGATATTTAAAAATTCATCTAATACTTTATCTCTTCCCAATTCAGCAAAAACTCGAGGCACAAACTCCTCTATCTTATCAGTTTTAAACTCCTTAATCACTTCATCGTATTCAAAAACACTATTTCCCCAGTCATCCCTATAAAAAAATTACTGGATAAGGTCTACTATACCAAATTCCTTTAAAGTTTTAGTTTCGCTAATTTTATAATCTGACTTATCTATACTTAAACCTTTAACTAGATGTTCTTTTTGTTCAACTTTGATAATTAAATATACCAACTCAGCACTTACCACAAGCTGATTCTTCTGAGTTTCTGATCTTAATCTAAATCCTAAGTCAATTCCAGCTCCCAGAAAGTCTATTATTTTTAGAATTTCCTCCGGAATCATTTTCATATAGATTTTGTTTTTGCTCTATGATGTAACTTTGAAAATGCTCATCTCTCTTCTCCCAAAGACTTAATGTTATCAATCCACATTGTTCCTTTTTAAAGATAATAGCATCTTACTATGGGGATACTCTTTAAAAAAATTCCATCACGAACTGTGTTCATGATAGTGAAAACTTTCTTAGGTAATTCATGTATACTTTCTAAATCTTCTTGAACCAATCTTTTTATAAAAAAACAACTTCATCACCTATACTTTTTCCAATGTACAAATTCCGACTTATTAAGCTCAATTATTGAATCTTCATAAAATTTTTTTCGTGATTTGATACCAGTCATTAGAGATTGTTTTATATTGTGTAGATCCTACTATATCAAAAGATACAAAAACATATATACCTCCTACACTTGTATATCTTTTGTTTTCGCTACCTTTTTTTATATTCTTATCTTGCAGAAAAACTAGGTATCGTATTTACCATGAAAAACACTCCTAAAAATTTTTCCTCGTGTTTTTACAGCGCTTATTGAAAACCCTAAAAATAATCTGAAACCGCATCAAGATTACAAAGTCCCTCTTCATCAAGATTATTATACACACATTCAATAAACTCTGCTTTTGGCATCAATAAATTTGCAGCAAAATCATTAGCCTCGTATTCCACCTCACTAGTTCCTTCCCTAAATAGTTCGTCCTGATCAGTAAGATGTTCTAAAAACAAATGACCCAACTCATGTGCAATTGTAAACCTATCTCTATACCCCTTTGGATTATCAATATCAAGCTCTTTATTTTTAATTTGAATTAAGTACCCCTTTTCTTTATCAGGTTTAATTGAACCATCTTTTGAGATATTGGCATCATATTCTATCTCTATATCGCTAAAATAGGAGATGATTTTATTTAAATCAATAGGAATAGTGAGTACTAATATGGCTAATCAGTTCATCAGTTAATTGTGTTACATCTCTGCCCATACGAATATACCTCAACAATATGTACCAATAACTACAAGTATTATAGAGAAAACATAAATTATTAATGAATATCTTAAAAAAACACATTTTCCTTTTTGAAACTTGGGCTACTTCTCGTATTTGTTTCTTATAATGTTCATACTTTATAGAATCAGTATAGTCATATCCCTTATCCGTCCAACTCATAAAGTATAAAGGATTCGAAGATTTGCTAATTGTAGGAAGCAATGCTCCAATAATTAATATTATTGACACTAGAACTCCAATCAATCCCAATATTAGAAAAAGGAAATTTTTTTCGTGCCCCTCATTAAGCTTTTAGAAGAAAATATATCAATCCTGTCTCAAACGTTAGAAAGACAGCCAACTTTTGCCTCTATAAACTTTTAGCCAACCAGAGGTGTCATCATATATTGCTTTTTAATTCATCATAACTCATCACTGTTTCTCCTTTTTATTCTATAAATATTACAATTATATCAAAAATAAACTTTTATCAATCAATATTGATATGACCAAATTTTTGTAATTTAGCAAAAAAAGAGTGGGACAAAAAGTCTAACCTTAAATATAAAAAAAGCGAACAAAATCAGTTATCTGACACTCAGAATTCTGTCTTGTTCGCTTTTTGTCTAATCTATCAATTTTTAAAAATTTATAATAAAGAATTCCTAAAATCAAAAATCTTTTTGTCCCAGCCTCTTTTGTTTTTAATGTCTAAAATGTCTCACTC